>Ga0065721_10003571_pt1 | contig 254255 bp, 243 predicted proteins | sample Mesricmetagenome_FD_59108 | JGI IMG/M metagenome (GOLD analysis project Ga0065721, IMG submission 59108) | Mesophilic microbial community from rice straw/compost enrichment Sample: eDNA_1 v2 (version 2) | ecosystem: Engineered > Solid waste > Grass > Composting > Bioreactor | place: USA...
AACCCGCGCCCGCAGGCCCCTGCGCTAAATGGAGAGCTCCGGGCCTACGCGCGCTGACCCCTATGCAACCAGAGGCAGGGGTCCCTTTTGGGAGCCGATAAGGGGTCCCGTTACGATGCCGATTGACACCGTGAGAATGGCAAACAGATTGCCGGTTTGAAGCAGACGTTGGACAAGGAAGGGATCAAACCGATCTTTGAACCGACCGGAAAGATTGCCAGATTTTATCGAAGGTCTGACGTTCAACGACTTGGATTGGCGTAACGCAGCATCCGGATACAGTTTTCAAAACCCGCGAAAGCGGGTTTTTCTTTGCCTATGAGGCTATTCCGGCCACCGATAATCGCACTTTCTGCAATGGGCAGATGAACGATTTTCCTCCGAAACCCCAGGAAACCTGGGCTCTCATATTCATCAGGGCCAAACTTTAGGGGCCGCACCATATATCTAAGCCAGCGCGCATGACTGCGCGAAGCGGCAGAACAGAACATGAAACCCCGTTCAAAAGCGTGCAGAATCCGTGCGGTTCGTTCTTCGGATCCTGACCGGCGACAGCCTGACGGTTGCCTCGCCTGCCAGCCTTGGCAGGCATGCCGAGCAGAAAGGCCGGACACTTCCCGCAGCGATTTCCCTACGATAAGAGAGGATTGGGACTTCGCGGCTAAGGGGGCGATAGTGATCGGGCCGCTTGATCTTTTTGGCGGCGCCTGATCTCATTTGGTCATGGCTAAATCAGAACACACTATTCGTCACAGATGCTCAATGCGCTGAACGCCTGGGACTGACGACAGACGAGTTCAAGAACGCTCTGCTGGTCGCCACGAAGTCGGGCTTTCCGGCTAAAGACGAGCTCTTCGCAAAGCGCCGATACTGGCCGGCCGTCCGCGCCTGGCTTGATCGGCGATACGGACTCTCCACAATGGACGGCGTTACGGCTCCGCCTGGGCTCGATGGTAAGGAGAACTGGGACTAATCAACGGTTCATTGAGAGATCTGCTATCTCGCCGGATTGTTCATAGGCAACGAGACACTCAATGATCTCCAGAGCAGCGGCTTCATATATCGGGTAGCGCCTGAAGTTTTCCTCATCCCATTGCGCCGCCGTAATGTCGTCGCCGAGGTGATCGATTGGTTCGCCGTTCTTCAGGCTTCGAAGATGCTCTTCGATCCGTTCCCGCGTCACCTTGAATCCTGTGCCCGCGTGTATCAGCATCTGGCCCAGCCAGTATCGGTAAGCGTCTCGTTCGAGTTCGACCTTTTTTGTCTGACTGAGGTCATTCATTCGTTGCACGCCTGTTCTGTTTCGATCTTAGTACGACGCCCGCTGATTGAACGCTCGAACGGCCTCGTTGAAGTCGTTGATTGCCTCCTTGCCTTCTGAATCCAGGCATCGAAGGTATTTTTCGGTTGTTGCCCTGTACGCCTCAACATCGGAACGGCAACTATCAAAGGCATAGCTGTCGGCAAACGATCCGAAGCTTGAAACGCAGGGTGGCGGGTCGGGGCGCTCAAGATCTCTGTCTCCAAGGAGAGGGCGGAACTCGCTGCATTCAAAGTCGAGAGCCGTGGCTGGTGTTCCGATGGAACCAACCAATGCCGACCACAATGCGATCTTCCACCACTTCATCTGTCACGTCCCCCTGTCCCCGGCGGTACCGTGGCAGGATGGCGCAAGATGTCAACTATACGTACGTCGATCTTCACTTTGCATCGGCGTGGCTCAGGCGAGCGCGAATTCGGTCGTGGAGCGGCAGCGTTCTTCAACTATTTCTTTGCTACGGCGAGAAGAGTCTCGCGCACCCAATCGCTGACGGACGCGGCGCCGGCCGCTTTGGCGGCGTCAGACAGCATTGCGTTCTCTTCCTCGGTCAACATCACCACTAGGCGCTTGTCGCGTTTTAGGTGCGTGGGAACTGGCGGTCTGCCCATTGGGATATCTCTCCTGCGTTTCCGGAAAACTAGAGCAACCGGATTAAGAGGGCAATAACTATTACAGTAACTATTGACAAAGGATTAAGTATGGCAATAATTATGCATATCAAAACAGAGGGGAAATGCCATGCCGAAGCCATCCATTCCGGCCGCCGCCGAAGGCATCTACAGCGAGAAGATATCGACCGTGCTAATTCGGGCGGTCGACAAGATCGGTGAGACCCGCGCCACCATCGACCTTCTCAGTTACGCCTTGGATGCTATGAGCTCCGCCCGAGATCGGGAGATCAACGCCATCCAGTTCGCAGTGAAGCAGATCGCGCACCAGGTCGACGAGGCGGATGCGATCGTCGATGATGCCAGACGGATCGAGGCAGTTACCTCCCAGGATCCATGGGATGAGATGGCACAACTGGAGGCGCTGATTCGCGCGCACGAGATTTCATTAGAGGAATCGATCGCCGCATCGGATGGCTCAGACGAGGAGAACACTGACGCCTATACCAAGGAGACAGCCGCATTTGACGCGGTGTTGAGAATGGAATGCCGAGGCCGGGTCACAAGGATACGAAAGGTCGACTATGTGCTCGCCCACCTCAACAGAAACACATACGATATTGAGCTGGAGCACTACCAGCTCAAGGAACTGCTGGAATCATTCACGAGCTGAATCCCGAGGCAACGTCGAATTGCGCCAGATGTTGCCCTGGATGTTGCCCGACTGCTCGTGGCGGCTTCCTGTTGCGGTGACGTTTTCTCTTAACCAATTGAAATTGCTGGTGGGCCCGGAGGGACTCGAACCCCCAACCAAGCGGTTATGAGCCGCCGGCTCTAACCATTGAGCTACAGGCCCGGCCGGCATTGCGCGGCGCGGACGGGCAATGGTACCCGTCTTCGAACCCGCTCTAACGCAATTCGCAGGCAGCGACAAGCCGTCGCCGCATTCGCTTCACAATCGGCGGGCAAGACTGGCGCCATCATTCCCTCCGGAGGAGATTTTTATATGAAAAAACATTGCCACAAGCACTCTTGCCGCAGCCGCTTTCCTGGGGCTGAGCGCGATCATTGCGCCCGCCTTCGCCGAAGAGCCGCGCGAAGCGACCGTCATCGTTTCCGGCGAGGGTGAAACGGCGCTTGCCCCCGACATGGCGATCGTGACCATGGCGGTGGTGCGCGAGGCTGCGACCGCGGCCGAGGCGCTTTCCGCCAACAACGAGGCAATGGCCGCCGTGCTCGCCGAACTGAAGGACGCCGGTGTAGCAGACAAGGACGCGCAGACCAGCGGCTTCTCGATCAGCCCGCGCTACCGGCAGGATCCCTCCAAGGACGGCGGCTACGAGGCGCCCCAGATCGCCGGCTACCAGGTGAGCAACAGCGTCACCGTCCGCGTCCGCGACCTTGACGCCCTCGGCGGCATCATCGACCGCTCGGTGAAGCTCGGCGTCAACGACGGCGGCAGCATTACGCTGACCAATGACGATCCGGCCGCGGCGATCGCGGAGGCGCGCAAGGAAGCCGTCGCCGATGCGGTTGCCAAGGCGAAGGCGCTGACGGAGGCCGCAGGTGTCGGCCTCGGCCGCATCGTCGAGATCAACGAGAATTTCGCCCGGCCGATGCCGCAGCCGCTTTACCGCGCCGCAATGGCCAAGGAGATGAGCGACGCCGCAGTGCCGATCGCCACGGGCGAGAATACCTACACGGTGACGGTCAACATCACCTACGCCATCAAGCAGTAACGGGAACCGATTCCCACGAGGAAAGCCGCCCTCCTTCCGGAAGGCGGCTTTTTCTTTGCCCGTTATGGCAGGTTCAGCGACGAATCAGCGGGCAGCCGCGGCGGTTGGCGAAGACCATGCGGTCGAAGCCGTGATGACGGAAGCCGGCAACGACCACGCGCCTCGGGGTGACGTGCTGCACATGGGCGCGGCGCAGGCCGCTCCAGCGCGCCTTTTCGACGGCCATCATCGGGCGGCAGCCGCGTTCGCGGTGGCCATTCCAGCCGCCATGGTGGCGGTCGTGCCGGGGAGAGCCGATATGCAGGCTGAAACCGGGGGCGTCGTAGTAGTAGCCGCGGTGGCCAGCGCTTGCGGTGGATGCGAAAGCGGTGAGCGACAGGACGGCTCCCAGAACAGCGGCGCCGATCTTGATGAACTTCTTGGTCATGGCTGTTTCCTCTCAGTTGAATCCCGCTTCCCTCAGCGATTGATCCGAACCTAGAGGACCGTGGCTGAACGCTCCCGGAATCGGACGTTCAGCCACCGTTCATGCTCGTCAGGGCGAAAGATGAAGGACGATCTCCCGGCGATGCGGCCGGTCGCGATGCTCGAACAGATAGATCCCCTGCCAGGTGCCGAGCAGCATCCGGCCGGAATTTACCGGGATCGACAGCGACACCTGCGTCAGCGCCGACTTGATATGTGCCGGCATGTCGTCCGGCCCCTCCGCCCTGTGCACGAGATAGGACATGGCGGGATCGCTTGCCGGCGGCACCAGCCGGGCGAAGAACGCCTTGAGATCGCGCTGCACGTCCGGATCGGCGTTTTCCTGAATGATCAGCGAGCAGGAGGTGTGGCGCACGAACACGGTCAGCAGGCCCTCCTCCGGCGCCTCCTGCCGGACGAAGGCCTCCGCGGCATTGGTGAACTCGTAGAGCCCCTGCCCCTTCGTGTCGATCGTGATGCGCTTCTGGGCCATGGCTTGTGATCCGATGTTTCTATCCGAGATTCGATATAGGCAGGCCGACGTTCCATCAACCAGCGGAAGCTTTTGAGAAGAGGTGGCGCCCTGCGATCTCATCAGTGTAGAGCAATTGCCCCTCATCCGGCTGCCGCCACCTTCTCCCCGTTCTGACGGGGGAGAAGGGGCTTGTGGCACGGCAGGCGCTCCATCTCCCTTCTCCCCGCCCGCGGGGAGAAGGTCCCGGTAGGGGGATGAGGGGCACTTCACGGCGTCTGCCATGTTGAGCTGGGGACTGGCCCCCCCCCGTCGCCTGCGGCTAGAGTGCCGGCCCATTGCATGAGGAGGACACGATGACCTTTGAAACACCCCTGATCGACACGCTTGCCGCCCAGGAGCAGAAGCTCGTATTCGAGAGCTTCGATGAGCTTGCTGCGCTTTCCCTCGGCGAGCGGCTGGTCGGGCTGGCGCGGGCGGCCTCGGCGCCGGTGGTCATCAATATCCGCACACCGAACCGCACGCTGTTCCACGCCGCCATGCCCGGCTCCTCGCCCGACAACGACGAATGGGCACGACGCAAGAGCAATGTCACGCTCAGGCTGCACCGCGCCTCGATGTGGGTCGGCGAGAACAACCGGCTGAAAGGTCGTCCGCTCGGACCGGAACTCGGTTTCGATCCGCTCGACTATGCCGACCACGGCGGCAGCTTTCCGGTCCGGGTCAGGAACGTCGGCGTCGTCGCAGCGGTGACTGTCTCCGGCCTGCCGTCCGCCGATGATCATGCGATGATCATCAAAGCGGTCGAAGCGCATCTCGCCGGACGTTGAAGGCAACGGCGCATGTACCTCACCAACCAGGACCTCGTGTCGCTGATCGACTTCCGCCGCACCCTGCACCGCTTTCCGGAAATCTCCGGGGAGGAGAAGGAAACCGCCGCGCGCGTCGTCAGGTTCCTGGAGCCGTCCAAGCCGAACCGGATCGTCGCAGGTCTCGGCGGCCATGGCGTCGCCGCCGTGTTCGACAGCGGCGTGCCGGGACCGACCCTGCTGTTCCGCTCGGAACTGGACGCCCTGCCGATCGAGGAGCTTTCGACAGAGGACCACCGCTCGACCATCACCGGCAAAGGCCATCTCTGCGGCCACGACGGTCACAGCACGATCCTGACCGCGCTGGCGCTCGGCCTGTCACGCCAGCCGTCGGCACGGGGCCGCGTGGTGCTGCTGTTCCAGCCGGCCGAGGAAAACGGCGCCGGAGCGGCGTCGGTGATCGCCGATCCCCGCTTCGAGGACATCCGTCCGGACTTCGCCTTTTCGTTACACAACCTGCCGGGTCTGCCGCTCGGCCATGTGGCGCTAAAGGCAGGCCCGGTGAACTGCGCCTCGCGCGGCATGCGTATCCGCCTGACAGGCAGGACCTCGCATGCCTCAGAGCCGGAAAAGGGCGTCTCGCCGATGCGAGCCATGGCGCGCCTGATGCCGGCGCTTTCGACGCTGTCGCGCTCGGCACCCCCTGCCCCGGATTTCCTGCTGGTGACGATCACCCACGCCGAACTCGGCGAGCGCGCCTTCGGTATCTCGCCCGGCGCCGCCGAGATCTGGGCGACCCTTCGGACGCTCACCGACGACGGCATGGCAGAATTGGTCGCCGCCGCGGAAAGTCTCGCCCGCGACGCCGCGGAAACCGACGGTCTCGGTCTCGAGATAGCCTACGAGGATGTCTTCCATCATTGCGAGAATGCGCCGGAGGCGGTTGCGCATCTGGAACGGGCGCTTGACGCCGAGGGCATTCCGCATGACGAGGGAGACCTGCCGATGCGCGGCTCCGAGGACTTCGGCCGGTTCCGCGAAAAGGCGCCGTCGGCGATGTTCTTCCTCGGCTCCGGCGAGCGCCATCCCGCGCTCCACAGTCCCGACTACGATTTCCCCGACGACCTGATCGCCATCGGCGCCCGCGTCTTCATGCGCATCATCCGAAACATCCTCGGTTGATCCTGTAAAGACGATCAGAAGACCGGGAAGCCACGCGCACGCCATTCGCTGCGCGGGATGGGTTTGCCCACATGGAAGGCGAAGGAAACCACGCGCGTCGCATCCGCATCGACCTCGCAGCGGAAACTCAGTTCATACCAGCGGGAGTCGGCACGAAACGCCGCCTTGAGGATCTCGTAAACGGTGCCCTCCCCGAGCCGATGCGACGGCAGCAGCTCCGGCTGGTAGGGCGGAGTGGAATTGAGGAGCTGGGCCTTGAGTTCTGTGAGGCAGAGCTGGTCCGCCCTCACCCCGCGCGGCAGGTTGCCCATCGCCGTCATGGCGATCGGATCGTCGCTGACCCGCGTCGAAAATAGCGTTTCGACCTTGTCGAGGGATGGCGCCACGGGTTCCGTCGCCTCTTCCGCGGTTTCCGTCACGGTCGCCGTAGGGTCTTCCGCCGGCGTCTCGGCACCCGGCATCGGCTCGCCATCCTCGGCAGAGAGAAGCGCTGCTCCGTCCGGCACAGGCTCCTCGGCCGCCGGCTCTTCGGCTTCTTCCGGTGTCTGCTCCGCGGTTTCCACAGGCTCCGGCTTCGTCTCGGGCTGCTCGGTGTCCGCCTGCTCCTGCGACTTGTCCTTGGCGGCAGAACCGTCCAGCGCCTCGCGTGGCCCCTGGTCCTTCTCGCCGAACTGCACCACTGGCCTCAGCGTGGGCAGCGGGATGCGCGTGGGCAGCGGAGGCATGGCTTCCTGTGGGGGTGGCGGAGGTGCCTCGGCCTGCTCTTCCGACGGTTCCTCCTCAGGCGGCGGAGGCTGAGGTTCTTCCTCCTGCAGTGGTTCCTCCGGTTCCGGCGGCGGCACCAGCGTCACCGCGACTTCCGTCTCCTCCGGCGCATCCTGCGGCCACTCGATCGGAACGATCATCGCGAGAAAAAACAGGACGTGCAACAGCACCGAACCCGCGAGGCCCCATCGCAGGTTTCTCCGCCAGGTGATTTCGCTGACGTCCTTGTCCGCCAAGGAGGCTGCCTTTCCAGAAGATTGACGTTTCGACACCGGATATAGTGTCGAGCGAGCATCCTGAAAACAGCCCGCGTCACTTGCAGCACCGATCAGGGACGAATGCACAGCATCATGTATCCCGGAAGGCCGTGGAAATTTTTCCGCAAGCCGCCTTTGCGGAGCATGCCATTCCCCGACAACAGCCTGAAAACCTGCAAATATCCCCGCAACTCAAAATCATTATCAGGGGAGAGACCTCATGACTTTGCGTATCAATCAGACCGCTCCGGATTTCACGGCGGAAACCACCCACGGAACCATCAATTTTCATGAATGGATCGGTGACGGCTGGGCTGTACTGTTCTCCCATCCGAAGAACTTCACCCCCGTCTGCACCACTGAGCTCGGCACTATGGCCGGCCTTGAGGGCGAATTCCGCAAGCGTGGCGCCAAGATCATCGGCATTTCGGTCGATCCGGTCGAGAGTCACAGCAAGTGGAAGCAGGACATTCGCGTCGCCACCGGCTTCGACGTCGAATATCCGCTGATCGGCGACAAGGACCTGAAGGTCGCCAAGCTCTACGACATGTTGCCGGCAGATGCGGGCGACAGCTCCGAGGGCCGTACGCCAGCCGACAACGCCACGGTACGCTCGGTCTACGTCATCGGTCCGGACAAGAAGATCAAGCTGATCCTCACCTACCCGATGACGACCGGCCGCAACTTCGATGAGATCCTGCGCGCGATTGACTCGATCCAGCTGACTGCCAAGCACCAGGTCGCCACCCCCGCCAACTGGAAGCAGGGCGACGACGTCATCATCACCGCCGCCGTTTCCAACGAGGACGCCATCCAGCGCTTCGGTTCCTTCGAAACCGTCCTGCCGTATCTGAGAAAGACCAAGCAGCCGGCGGCTTGAGCAACCTAAGCCGATCCTAAATGTGAACCCGGCGGAGACGCCGGGTTTTCGTTATTGGAGGTGTGTGAGACAGGATATCGTTGTCGCAGAGAACACCATCCTGTATATATGACTAGAATTCTAGTCATGGATGAACGAGATGACCAAGGTCAGCATTGCCACTGCCAAAGCTCACTTGAGTGAACTGATCGTCAAGGCTGAACAAGGCGAAGTCATCGAGATCGAGCGACATGGAAAGCCGGTCGCTCGGCTGGTCCCGGCGGAGCAAGCACGAGAGCCTATTGATTTCGAATGGCTGCAAGCTGTCACCGACGCCATGCCGCGAACCGGTTCGAGCACCGTGCGAAAGATGCGGGATGAAGACCGCTACTGATGGTCTATGTCGATACATCCATCATTGTCGCGCTACTGACCAACGAAGACTCAGCACCCCAAGTTCTGCGCTGGCTGAAACAACAGCCGTCTGGTTCGCTCCATGTCAGCGGCTGGACTGTGACGGAATTCTCGTCGGCTCTTGCCCTGAAAATCAGGACGAAGCAGATCGATCCGGAGCAACGTCAGACGGCACTGGCCGCCTTCAACAGGCTCCGGTCCCGGTCTTTGCATACACTCCCGTTGTCCGCCTCCCACTATCTCGCCGCAGCACGCTTTTGCGATCGGGAGGAACTGGGACTTCGCGCTGGCGACAGCCTGCATGTAGCGGTAGCCATGCAGGCAGGTCTTCCCCTTGCAACGCTCGACGTGAAGCTGGCCGAGGCCTGCGAGGCCATCGGACTGTCGAGTGAACTCTTGCATTAAAAAACCCGGCTAAATGCCGGGTTTTTTAACTTTCGATTGTCAAACCGCCTCAGCTATCCAGGAAGCTGCGCAGCTTGCGCGAGCGGCTCGGATGCTTGAGCTTGCGCAGAGCCTTGGCCTCGATCTGGCGGATACGCTCGCGCGTCACCGAGAACTGCTGGCCGACCTCCTCGAGGGTGTGGTCGGTATTCATGCCGATGCCGAACCGCATGCGCAGCACGCGTTCCTCGCGGGGCGTGAGCGAGGCCAGCACGCGGGTGGTCGTCTCGCGCAGGTTCGCCTGGATCGCGGCGTCGATCGGCAGCAGCGCGTTCTTGTCCTCGATGAAATCGCCGAGGTGTGAATCCTCCTCGTCGCCCACAGGGGTTTCGAGCGAGATCGGCTCCTTGGCAATCTTCAGGACCTTGCGGACCTTTTCGAGCGGCATGGCGAGCTTTTCGGCCAGCTCTTCCGGCGTCGGCTCACGGCCGATCTCGTGCAGCATCTGGCGCGAGGTACGGACGATCTTGTTGATCGTCTCGATCATGTGCACTGGAATACGGATCGTGCGGGCCTGGTCGGCAATCGAGCGCGTGATTGCCTGCCGAATCCACCAGGTGGCATAGGTCGAGAACTTGTAGCCGCGGCGGTACTCGAACTTGTCGACCGCCTTCATCAGGCCGATATTGCCTTCCTGAATCAGGTCGAGGAACTGCAGGCCGCGGTTCGTATACTTCTTGGCGATCGAGATGACGAGACGCAGGTTGGCCTCGACCATCTCCTTCTTGGCGATGCGAGCCTCGCGCTCGCCCTTCTGCACCATGTGCACGATGCGGCGGAATTCCGAGATCGAAATGCCGGTTTCCTGCGCGAGGTTCTGGATCTCGGCGCGGATGTCGCGGATCGTCTGGTTCTCTTCCCTGGCGAATTCCTTCCAGCCGCGCGCAGCGAGGTTGGAGATCGATTTCATCCAGTTCGGGTCAAGCTCGGCGCCCTGATACTGTTCGAGGAAGTTGTCGCGCTTGACACCATAGCTTTCGGCGAGACGCAGCAGGCGGCCCTCGTTCTGCACGAGACGCTTGTTGATGTCGTAGAGCTGCTCGACGAGGCTGTCGATGCGGTTCTGGTTGAGCGAAAGCGACTTCACCGCCGTGATGAGCTGATCCTTCAGCTCCTTGTAGCGGCGCTCCTGACCGGTCGACAGCGTACCGGCACAGGCCAGACGGGCCTCCACCTGCTGGTCCTGCAGCTTGCGCAGCTTCTTGTAGGTATCGGCGATGAGGTCGAGGGTTTCCATGACCTGCGGCCGCAGTTCCGCTTCCATGGCGGCCAGCGACAGGTTGGATTCGTCCTCGTCCTCTTCCTCCTCTTCCGGAGGCGGCATGTCGCCGCCGACATTGGTGATGTCGTCGTCGTTCATGGCCGAGGCGCGGCTCTTCTTCGCCTTTTCCTTCTCCTCGGCCGCCTTGCGGTCGGCCTCGATCTTCTCGGGGCTCTGGAACTGCGGCGCAGCCTTGGCCTCGGGACCGGAATAGGTGGTTTCGAGGTCGATGATCTCGCGCAGCAGCGTGGTGCCCTCGTTGAGTTCGTCGCGCCAGATGATCAGCGCCTGGAACGTCAACGGGCTCTCACAGAGACCGGCGATCATCGTTTCGCGGCCCGCCTCGATGCGCTTTGCGATCGCGATCTCGCCCTCGCGCGACAGAAGCTCGACCGAGCCCATCTCGCGCAGGTACATGCGTACCGGGTCATCGGTGCGGTCGGTCGGCTCCTTCTTGCGGGTGGTCGCAAGCGCAGTACCGGAGGAGGTCGTGAGTTCGCCGCCCTCGCTGTCGCCATCATCGGAATCGCTGTCGTCGTCGGCGACCGCCTCTTCGGCGTCTTCGTCCTCGATGACGTTGATGCCCATATCGGAGAGCATCGCCATGGTATCCTCGATCTGCTCGGAGGTCACTTCCTCCGACGGCAGGACCGAGTTCAGCTCATCCATGGTCACATAGCCGCGCTTCTTGGCGGCCTTGATCATCTTCTTGACAGCGTCATCCGAAAGATCGAGAAGTGGGCCGTCGGGAGCGCCATCGCGTTCGGTGTCGGCTTCTTCGTTTTCTTTTACTTTCGTTGCCATCTATCTCGTCGCTTTCCCTGACGCATTTCCATGCCATGCTGTTCGGCGATACGTTGCGGGCGTCTTCGAACCCGCCACGAATCCCGTTCATGACCTAGTGGAACGGTATTAATTCCTGCTTAACCACGATGGTCCCCGCCGGCCAGTGGTTCCCTTGCGCATCCGATAACCGGTCATCCCTGTGAAAAGTCACAATGACCCGTTTCACCCAATTGTGCCTGCAATGGTGATTCCCACTATTTTTCCCGACGTCAAGCGTTTCCGCCGTCAATACCCATGATTTTTGGAGAATCCAATGGGTCAACAGTCCTGGCCGCCGTAACAAACCATCACGACGAGACCACATTTAGGAAGCTATAATAAAAGGACAAGGGGCAGCCTCCAGCGCTTTTTGGGGGTTTTGGTATGCGTTGCGAGCAGATCAGCCTAGTGGCCATGCCCCGATGCAGCTCCTTTCACGCGGCCCGACATGATGCCGAAGCCGTCGATGATCGCTTCCTGGTTCTCCATCCGGGTGATCTCCATCTGCACTTGCTGCAGCGCGCCGATCAACTGGTCCATCCGCTCAGCGTCTCCGGCTTCCGTCGCCGCCGCCATTTCCTGTTCCAGCTCCAGCCTCTGGCGCTTCAACGCCTTGGCGCGTTTCTGCAGGGACAGCGATTGCCGATAGCCCTCGCGCGCGTCCTCGATCGCGGCCGTTGCAGTGGCGGTCCAGAGGCGCGCATTCCTGATCTGCTGGTCGAGCCCCGCCAGTATCGGACCAAACCCCTGTTGCTCCAGTTGCAGGATCAGCGATTCCCGATCGAGCTTAGCACCGCTGGTGACGGCCGCGGTCAGCACCGCCGACCAGAGCCGCTGCAGGTCGCGATGATCGAATTCGATCGCCGCGACGTCGTCATACTCTTCCTGGAGTAGTTGTGGATGATTGACGATCGTCAGTGCCAGCACGCTATCACGCAGTTGGGGCGCCCGCATCGATGAAGAGGCCTTAAGCAACTGGTTCAGCTTGGCACTGCCGGCCGTCCCGGTCTCGACCGCCGCACCGCCGATGGCAGGACGGGGAGCCGCATTGCCGCCACGCCCGCGCTGACCGTTGCCGCGTTCGAACCGCCCGCGGCCCTCGCCTGAAAAACCACCGGACGGACGGAACAGGCCGTTCAGCCGCTCGCGCATGTCCTGCGAATAATGCCGTCTGACACTCTCGTCGCCGATCGTCGCGACGATCTGCTTCAGCCGCGCTTCGAGTTCCGCTCGCTTTTCCGGCGTATCGAACCCGCCCTGCCCTGTCTCCCGCATCCAGATCATCTCCGCGAGCGGCCGTGCATCGGCGAGCACCCGGTCGAATGGCTGGCGCCCCTCGTGGCGAACGAGATCGTCGGGATCCTTGCCCTCCGGCAGCAGCGCGAACTGCACGGAACGGCCGGGCTTCAGATGCGGCAGGGCCAGGTCGGCGGCGCGGTTGGCGGCGCGCAGACCCGCCTGGTCACCATCGAAGCAGAGCATCGGCTGGGGCGAGACCTTCCACAGCAGGTCGAGCTGGTTCTCCGTGAGCGCCGTACCGAGCGGCGCAACGGCATTCTCGACGCCCGCCTGATGAAGCGCGATCACGTCCATGTAGCCTTCGACGGCGATCAGCCGCCCCTCGCCGCCGGCACCCTGCGCCGCGCGGCGGGCGCGGGCGAAATTATAGAGCACGCTGCCCTTGTGGAAGAGTTCTGTCTCTGGCGAGTTCATGTATTTCGCCATCGCATCCGAGGCCATGGCGCGTCCGCCAAAGGCGATCACCTTCTCGCGGGACGAAAGGATCGGGAACATGATGCGGTCGCGGAACCAGTCGTAGGAAACGGGAATGTCCGGCCCGTGCCGCACAAGACCGCAAGCCTCGATCTGCTCCTTGGCCACGCCTTTCGACGCCAGATACTCCTTCAGCGCGTTCCGGCTATCCGGCGCATAACCGAGGCGGAAGGTCTCGATCGTGCGGCCGGAAAGACCACGTTCGCGCAGGTAGGCCCGCGCCCGGGCTCCGCCCGCAGACTGAAGCTGCTCCTGAAAGAAGACTGTCGCCATTTCCATAACGTCGAGCAGCGACATCCGCTCGCGCTCGCGCCGCTCCATCTGCGGATCGGCCTTCGGCATGGCGATGCCGGCCATGTCGGCAACGCGTTCCACCGCTTCGGGAAAACTCAAGCCCTCAAGATCGGTCAGAAAGCGGAAATGATCACCCGAAACACCACAGCCGAAGCAATGGTAGCGCCCCTTGCGATCCTCGCAGTGGAAGCTTGGCGTTTTCTCCCCATGAAAGGGGCAGCACGCCCAGTAGTCACCGCGCGCGGCATTGGTCTTGCGCCGATCCCAGGACACACGGGTTCCCACCACGGCCGATATCGGCACACGGTCGCGGATCTCGTCGAGAAAACTGTTCGAAAAGCGCATGGCAGACCACTGATTGACAGCTTCATATAAGCCGCGGGCAGAAGCATTACCACGGCAATCGCCCTTAGTGCCCGCTATTCACAAGGTCAGCGACCGGACCAACAGGTAGAGGCTGAAACCAGAACTCCGCCCGGAGGCGGAGTTCATCGTGTCGGTCACTTTGTGGGCGAGATCCTACTTCAGCAGGTCCTTCACCACGCCGGAGGCCTTGGCAAAGTCCATCTGGCCCGGATAACGCTCCTTGAGCGTGCTGATGCACTTGCCCATGTCGCGCAGCCCCTGGGCGCCAACCTCGCTGATGACGGACGTGCAGATTTCCCGCACCTTCTCGTCGGACAGTTGCTCTGGCATGAAGCTCCGGATGATCTCGATTTCCTCGCGCTCCTGGGCAGCGAGTTCGGGACGGGCATTCTCGTCGTAGATCTTGGAGGATTCTTCCCGCTGCTTGATCATCTTCACGAGGATCTGCATGATTTCGTCGTCGGTGACGGGGTCCTTGCCCGCACCGCGATTGGCGATGTCGCGATCCTTGATCGCGGTCTGAATCAGGCGAACGGTCGACGTGCGGCGCACGTCCCTGGCCTTGAGAGCGTCCTTGAGGACATTGGCGAACTTGTCGCGCAGCATGATGTTTTCTCCTGGAAAAACCCGGTGGGGGATCGTCCGAATTATGGCTTTTCCTTGTCAATTTGGCCGGAGTCATAACGGCAGCCGCGGGGCGGCGCAAATCAATTAGCCAAGCCTTTGAATTTCATAGTGCGAAATTCCGGACTTTTCAAAAAGCCGAATTGACCTGCTGGCACCGTGCGACTATTTTCCGGCACCTGCACCAAATACACAGTCAGGACGAACCGGCGCGAGAGTTTCGCGCCTTCCTTTGCCTGCGCTTAGATGGCCCCTCGCCCGCCGGTCTTCAAGGCCGGCCGCGGGCGGCCGGAAACGGACAAGACCATGACCACGACAGCACCGTGGACCACCCGGAAACCGACCGCCCTGCTCGTTCTCGCCGATGGCACCATCATCGAGGGCCAGGGTATCGGCGCCACCGGCAAGGTCCAGGCCGAAGTCTGCTTCAACACCGCCCTGACCGGCTACGAGGAAATCCTGACCGATCCCTCCTATCTCGGCCAGATCGTCACCTTCACATTCCCGCATATCGGCAATGTCGGCACCAATGACGAGGACATCGAGGATCTGACCCCCGCCGCCCGTCACGGCGCGGTCGGAGTGATCTTCAAGGCGGACATCACCGACCCGTCGAACTACCGCGCCGTAAAACATCTCGACGCCTGGCTGAAGGCACGCGGCGTGATCGGCCTTTGCGGCATCGACACAAGGGCGCTGACGGCCTGGATCCGCGAGAACGGCGCGCCGAACGCTGTCATCGCCCACGACCCGAACGGCGTATTCGATATCGAGACGCTGAAGGCAGAAGCCAAGGCCTGGTCCGGTCTCGAGGGTCTCGACCTCGCCAAGGTCGCCTCCTCCGGCCAGTCCTCGCAGTGGACCGAAAAGCCGTGGGTATGGAATAACGACTACGATACGCTCGATGCCGCCGACGCCAAGTACCACGTCGTCTGCGTCGACTTCGGCGTGAAGCGCAACATCCTGCGCCTGTTCACCGGCCTCGAATGCAAGGTTACGGTCGTGCCGGCCACGACCAGCGCCGAGGATATCCTGGCGCTCAATCCGGACGGTGTCTTCCTCTCAAACGGCCCTGGCGACCCGGCCGCGACCGGCGCCTATGCGGTTCCGGTCATCCAGAAGCTGATCGACAGCGGTCTTCCGCTGTTCGGCATCTGCCTCGGCCACCAGATGCTTGGCCTTGCTGTCGGCGCCAAGACCATGAAGATGCACCAGGGCCATCACGGCGCCAACCATCCCGTCAAGGACTTCACCACCGGCAAGGTGGAGATCGTCTCGATGAACCACGGCTTCGCAGTGGACACAGCCACTCTGCCGGAAGGCGTCGAGGAAACCCACGTCTCCCTGTTCGACGGTACCAATTGCGGCCTGCGCCTCGTCGGCAAGCCGGTCTTCTCGGTTCAGCACCACCCGGAAGCCTCGCCCGGCCCGCAGGACAGCCACTACCTGTTCCGCCGCTTCGTAAACATGCTGCGTGAAAAGAAGGGTGAACCGGCGCTCGCAGAACGCTGATCCGACTCTCTTATTAGAAATTCAGTTCTGAACGGCCGGTGCGGTTACGCGCCGGCCGTTCTCATTTCGTGACGAACGCGCAGGTAGAAGCGCGCGGTCAGCATAACAGCCGCGCTGGCAAGGCCGATCAGGAAGCCGATCCAGATGCCGATACCACCGTATCCAAGCGGGAATGCGAGCAACCAGGCGAGAAGGAAGCCGATCGGCCAGTAGGAGATCAGCGCCAGCAGCATCGGCACGCGAGCGTCCTTCAGTCCGCGCAACAAACCCGAAGCAATAGACTGCAACCCGTCGACGAGCTGGAAGAAGCCGGCCACCACGATGAACGGTCCCGCGATCTCCAGCACGCGTGCCGCATTCGGCGTCCCTGCATTGAGGAATGGCGCTCCAAACGTGGTCGGCATCGCCGCGAACAGGATACCGCCTATCAGCGAAATCAGGCTCGAAATGACGAGCACAGTGATCGCCGCGCGTACGAGGTTGGGATAGTCGTGCTGACCGTGCGCCACGCCGATGCGAACCGTCGCCGCCTGCGACAGGCCGAGCGGGATCATGAAAGCGATCGAGGCCAGTTGCAGGGCAATGCCGTGCGCCGCGAGTTCCAGCGTACCGATCCGCCCCATCAGCAGCGATGCCGCGGTAAACAGGCTCACCTCCGCAAGAACCGTCACACTGATCGGCAGGCCGAGATGGATCACTTCCCACAGGGCGTGCCAATCCGGCCGCCAGAAGCGCACAAACAACTCGTATTTCCGTGTTTCCTCCCGCGACCGCACGTAAAGCACCAGGAAGACGAAGCTCAACGTATGAACAATTACGGCGACGATGGCGGCGCCGAACATTCCGAGCGCAGGCAGGCCGAAATGGCCGAGAACGAGCGCGTACGCGAGGATCGCGTTGATCAGCAGCATCGCCAGCGTGGCGTAGAGGATGATCCCGGCACGGCCGATCGCGCTCACCAGCGCCCGCAGCACGGCGAACAGCAACGCCGGCAACAGGCCGAGATGAATGACCTGCACGTAGGACGCGGCCAGCTCAACCACTTCCGGCTTCTGCCCGAGCGCGAGCAGGATCGCGTCGGCCTTGTAGAACAGCGGCGCGGTCAGCAGCGTATAGCCGATCGAGGCCCACATCCCCATGCGGATGGCCCGGCGGACCGCCACCGTATCGCCTCGCCCGTAGGCCTGCGCCACCATCGGAACCACGGCAATCGAAAGGCCGGAACCGAAGATGAAGATCGTGAAGAAGAATTGGCCGGCAAGAACCATGGCAGCCAGTTGCACCGCGCCAAGCTGGCCGACGATGACGACATCGGTCGTGTGAATGCCGAGCTGCGCCAGCTGCGCCCCGATCAGCGGAACGCCGAGCGCGAGAGTGGCACGGATATGCGCACTCCAGCTATGGACGCCGCCGGCGGGCGGCGTTGCTGTGGCTTTCTGTAGCATGACCAATCCGGATGCGTTCGCACAAAAACTGTGCAAAATAGCGAACACCTTGGATAGGTTAAACCACTTTGACTGGCAAGAAAGTTCCAGACCCAAGTGGAATTTGTGGCCGACACATCACGAGGATTGATGGGCACTCGCCACCCTGGGCACAGATTTCAGGAAGTCGATGAAGGCACGCAGCGGCACCGGCACCAACCTCCGTCCGGGATAATAAAGGAACGGACCGGAAAAACTAGGCCACCAGTCCTCCAGCACCGGCTCCAGCGCACCACTTGCAAAATGCGGCCTCAGCCAGTCCTCGAACAGAAAGACCACTCCCGTTCCGGCAATTGCCGCCTCGATTGCGAGATCGCTGCCACCACCGTTCTGCACGATCAGTTGCGCGGGCGGGTCGATCCTCACGATCTCGTCCCCCCGCTCGAATTCCCACACAGGGACCGGGCGGCCGGCAAAACGGCCGCGGATGCAGGCGTGATGAAGCAGATCCCGGGGATGCTCCGGCCGCCCGTGAAGCGCGAGATAGTCCGGCGACGCGGCACAGGCATACCGTTGCGTACGCGGCCCGATCGGCACCGCGATCATGTCCTGTTCCAGCCGCTCGTCATAACGGATGCCGGCATCGCAACCGGCCGCAATCACATCGACGAAACTTTCCTCGGTAGTGATTTCCAATCGTATATCCGGATAGGCCCGAAGAAACGGCGGCACGATCTGCGGCAATACCAGCCGAGCCGCGCTCGTCGGCACATTCAGCTTCAGCGTCCCGGCCGGGCGATCGCGAAAACCCTTTATGTGTTCCAACGCGGCGTTGATCTCTCCGAAAGCCGGTCCGAGACGTTGCATCAGCTCACGTCCTGCCTCGGTGGGCACGACCGAACGGGTTGTCCGGTTCAGGAGACGTACGCCGAGATCCGACTCGAGACGGCGTACCGCGTCGCTCAAAGCCGATGCACTCATGTCACCGATGCGTGCGGCCTCGCGAAAGCCGCCAGCCGTCGCGACCGCAAGGAAAGCTCTTACATCAGCGATTTCAGGTGTATCCGTCACCATTTTCCAGCTCCCTCACTGTCCGGATTATCGAACAGCCCGTACGAACTGTATGCATTCACGCATCAATGGGAAAGACTTATCTCCGTGCTGTCGTTAAACGGAGATGCCCCATGTCTACTGTAGAAAAATCTGGAACCTTCAAACTTGGCGACCGCACGGTAAAGCGGCTCGGCTATGGCGCGATGCAACTTGCCGGCAAGGGCGTATTCGGTCCGCCCCGGGATCGCGCGGAAGCGGTCGCCGTGCTGCGCTCTGCCGTGGAAGCTGGCGTCAACCATATCGACACCAGCGATTTCTATGGCCCGCACGTAACCAACCAGATCATCAAGGAAGCCTTGCATCCCTATAAGGAAGATCTGGTGATCGTCACCAAGATCGGCGCCAGCCGTGGCCCCGATGCGTCATGGAACCCTGCCTTCTCGAGGGAACAACTGATCCAGGCGGTCCATGACAACCTCAGGAACCTGGGCCTCGATGTACTCGAAGTGGTCAATCTGCGCGCTATGTTCGACGTGCACGGGCCAGCCGAAGGTTCACTCGAGGAACCGCTTTCGGTTCTTGCCGATCTCCAACGGCAGGGCCTCATCAAGCACATCGGGCTGTCCAACGTGGCCGCAAAGCAGATCGAGGACGGCCGCAAGATCACGGAAATCGTCTGCGTGCAGAACCAGTACAACCTGGCCAATCGCGCCGACGACGCCCTGATCGACCGTCTGGCCGCCGACGGTACCGCCTATGTGCCATTCTTCCCGCTCGGCGGTTTTTCGCCACTGCAGTCCGAAACACTGTCCGCCGTTGCGGCCGGAGTGGGTGCGACACCGTTGCAGGTAGCCCTCGCCTGGCTGCTCAAACGGGCGCCCAACATCCTCTTGATCCCCGGCACCTCGTCGCGCGCGCATCTCATCGAAAACCTCACAGTCGCAGATATCGAACTCCCGGACGAGGCGATGACCGAGCTCAACGGCATTGCCGCAGCGATGCCGGAAAGCGCGCACTAAAGCCATAACCCCGGCGGCCACCACAGCCGGGGCCAATCTCCTTGGGAAAATCCCCCGCGGCTCTATTATCCCGTCCACGGCCCCGCTTAGTGTGAACCGACTCAAACTTCAGGAATACCGTACAAAATGCTCGAACTGCTCTGGCGTGGCCTTGTCATCGGCATCGCCGCGACCGCCCTGATGGATATCTGGGCGATTGTTCTCAATCGCGTATTCGGTGAACCCAAAGCGAACTGGGCGCCGGTTGGTCGCTGGTTCTGGCATCTCCGGCGCGGCAAGGTTTTCCACGACAGCATAGCTGCGAGCGAACCCTACGAGCATGAACTGGTACTCGGATGGATCAGCCACTACGCGGTCGGCATCCTCTACGGGATCGTCTTCGCCATTATCGCCGGTCACGGCTGGTTCGAAAATCCGACCTTCCTGCCGGCGTGGATCTTTGGAATCGCCACCGTCGCGGCCGGCTGGTTCCTGCTACAGCCCGGCCTCGGCATCGGATGGGCCGCCTCGAAGGCACCAAGCCCGTGGAAAGTGCGCGGCCTCAATCTCGCCGCGCACACGGTGTTTGCGCTAGGGCTGTGGGGTATGGCCCTGCTGCTCTGACCCGACCGGTCAGACCGGACCGGAGAAGGTGTCGCAGTCGGAGAACCGGCCGCTGTCGAAGCCGCGCTTGAACCACTTCGCCCGCTGCTCCGAGGTTCCATGGTTGAAGCTGTCGGGGACCACATAGCCCTGACTGCGCTTCTGCAGCGTGTCGTCACCGATCTGGTGGGCGGCATTCAGCGCCTCGTCAATATCGCCTTCCTCCAGAAGCCCCTTCTGCTCGGTGAACTTGCCCCAGATGCCGGCGAAGCAGTCGGCCTGCAGCTCGACGCGCACCGACATCTGGTTCGCCTCGACCTCGCTCATTCGCTGCCGCATCTGATTGAACTTGGGCAGCACGCCGATCAGGTTCTGCACATGATGGCCGACCTCGTGCGCGATCACATAGGCCTGTGCGAAATCACCCGAGGCACCGAACTGACGTTCCAACTGCTGGAAGAAATCGGTGTCGAGATAGACCTTCCTGTCCGCCGGGCAATAGAACGGTCCCGTGGCCGCAGAGGCAGCGCCGCAGGACGAATTCGTCCGCCCGGCGAAGAGAACAAGGGTCGGTTCCTGATAGGTCTCGCCTTCCGCCTGGAAGATACCGTTCCAGGCATCTTCGGTCTCCGCCAGAACCGTGCGGACGAAGGCGGTCATCTCGTCACTCGCCGGCGTACCCGGCTGCGTACCGACAGACTGTTCGTAGCCGGATCCCGACATCGAGCCGTCGTCCAGAACCTGCAGCATGTCGATGCCCATCATCTTCAGCACGAAGTAAATGACGACGAGGAAGATGATCGTCGAGATCGACAGCCCGCCTCCCCGGCCTGAGGGAATGCGAACACCACGTCCGCCGCCGAGACCTCCACCCAAACCGCCGCGGAATGGGCCGCGTCCGGTCGACGCGCCACGCCGATCCTCAATATTGCTCGACTGGCGACGCCCTTTCCATTCCATCTCGATCCCTCCGTTCGGCCTGAATGTCCTTGAACGGCTTATAGGACAATGTGTTTCATTCGACCACTCTAAACCATAGAGAAGGTCAGGTCATTCTCGGGTTCGCCGCGAGCGATCCCTCATCCGCGGAGCGAACCGGCAGAACCATCAGTTCCTCGAAATGGTTCATGTCCGCAAACGAGCAGAAGGCCGGAGCCTTCAGGTCCAGAACCGGTGCCCGACGCCGGATGTCCTCCGCGACCTCCCGCAGCATGACCTGCCATCGCTGCAGGGCCTCATCACTGAACCAGTCAATGACATAGGCAAAGGTGATATGGAAAACGAAGTCATCATGATCGGGATGCCGGTAGCCAAACAGATCGGCCAGGCGGTCCCTCCATTCCTTGAGAGCAAGCCGGTCCGACGCCGTGGCACCTTCCAGCGTCAGGCCGGTCGGAAGTGCCTCCACCACTCTCATGCGGTATGCAGGTCCCGGCGCAAGGTCTTGCAGCCTCTGACTGAGGATCGCGGTCATATCATCGATCGACGTATCGAGCGGAATGTCGGCCGGCTAGAAGCCCTCTGTACGGCGGTACTCGATAATGCCCTGGAACAGCGTCATGTGCAGGCTGGAAAGGGGAGTAAAAGCAAGCTGGCCTGCCTCCGGCATCGCCAGATAGCGCCGCCGCGCCTCCGCAAGCGCGCGCTCGGTCTCCGTCCCGGTGACAAGATGACAAACGATGGTATTTCCGGGTTCAGGAAGAAACCTGCCGCTCGCGTCGTAACGACGGCCGAAATGCCGTGACGGAGTTGCGTTCCGTGTTTGGAATACCGCAGCAGACTTGGGGAAATAGTAGCCGGATCCATACCCACCGTCCTCGAATCGAACAAGACGCCCCCTCTAAGGGAGAAATACTTCGGCCCTGTGACAACGAATACCCCCATCATCCATCATAATAATTTGTGCACTTATCATTAATCGATCACTCGTACAGTGGCCCGACTGCGGAGCTTTCCGGCTGGGAAGGTCTCCTCACGTTCATGGGACAAGCCGCGGCGACCCTCCCTCGCCGCGCGACGGATCAGGTGGGAAACATGCTTTTCAAATCGGCCACGAGCCGAAACATTTTTGCGGTCGCCGCCAGCGGCGTCGTCACCACGATTGCGGCATCGGCCGTGCTGTTCAGCATGGCCTATTCCAACGTTCAGCAAACCAGCTTCGAGCAGTTGCGGGGCATCGCCAGCTCGAGCGCCATGGCCATCGAGAAGTCGGTGGCCGAGGCGACCAAGTCCGTCGTGATGATGGAAACTTCGCTCGCGACGCTGAAGGAGAGCGGCAATGCCAGCCGCGAGGGCGCCGATGCCTTCCTCAAGCACGCGCTACGCGACAATCCGACCCTGCTCGGCACCTGGAGCGTCTGGGAACCCAACGCACTGGACGGCAGAGATGCGGAATTTGTCAATGCCGAAGGCCATGATGCTTCCGGCCGCTTCATTCCCTACTGGACGCGCAACGGCGACTCATTCCAGCGCACGGCGCTGGAGAACTTCGACGAACCAGGCCCCGGTGATTCCTATCTCATCCCGCACCAGACGCAGAAAATCTCTGTTATCGAGCCCTATAACTATGTGGTCAGCGGCAAGCAGGTCATCATGACCTCCATCTCCGCGCCGATCATCGAGGACGGAGAGTTCCTGGGCGTCGTCGGCCTTGACCTCGGCCTGGACGACGTACGGGTTGCGCTTTCCGAGATCAAGCCGATGGGCACCGGCTTTGTCGGCCTCGTCACCCAGGGCGGCAACATCCTCAGCCATCCGGACTCTTCCGTTACCGGCAAGCCGCTCAAGGATGCAGGTGACGCAGCGCGGGGCTGGGCCGAACTGATCGCCCAGCCGGGCGTCGAACGCGAAACCGTGGGTGCCGATGGCGAGCCCCATCTATCGATCGCCGTGCCGGTGAAGATCACGGACGACCAGAACTGGTATGCGATCGTCTCGGTTCCGACGTCGACGGTCTTCGCCAGTCTCAACAGCATGGCCTGGAGCGCGGCAGGCATCACTCTCGTCGCTGCCGTCCTTCTCGGCCTCTGCGGCTGGCTGATCTCGCGCCGCTTCGTCGCCCGAATCAATAATGTCATTGATGAAACCGACAAGATCGCTTCCGGTCGTCTCGACATCGAGCTTAAGGACACCGAGGCCGGGGACGAGATCGGCCATCTCACCCGCTCGCTGAACGTCCTGCTCGAAAACAACAAGCAGAAGATCCAGCTCGAGCGTGAAGCCGAAACCACCCGTGCGGCCCAGGAAGCCGAACGCGCCGAACGCGCCCGCATCGCCAGTGTGCAGGAAGAGGAAGCCAAGTTCGCCGTCGGCGAGCTGGCGACCGGCCTGTCTCGCCTTGCCGACGGCGACATGACCGTCCGCCTCGAGCGCGCCTTCACCTCGACGCTCGACGAGATCCGCCTCAACTTCAACAACGCCGTCGAGAAGCTCCAGGCCGCCATGCTGGCCTTCTCCGAGAACGCCTCGACGATCGAGACAGGATCGAGGGAAATCCGCTCGGGCGCCGACGACCTGGCGCGCCGCACGGAGCAGCAGGCCGCCTCGGTCGAGGAGACAGCCGCCGCACTCGAGGAGATCACCACCTCGGTCAAGGATTCGACGCTGCGTGCCGAGGAAGCCGGTGCCCTCGTCGCCCGCACCAAGCAGGGCGCCGAACGCTCCGGCGAGGTCGTCCGCAATGCCGTCACCGCCATGGGCGAGATCGAACGCTCCTCGCAGTCGATCTCCAACATCATCGGCGTGATCGACGACATCGCTTTCCAGACCAACCTGCTGGCTCTCAATGCCGGTGTGGAAGCGGCGCGGGCCGGAGAGGCCGGCAAGGGCTTCGCCGTCGTCGCCCAGGAGGTCCGCGAACTCGCCCAGCGCTCCGCCAATGCGGCCAAGGAGATCAAGAGCCTGATCACCGCATCAGGCGAGCAGGTCAAGCGCGGCGTCGGCCTCGTCGATGAAACTGGCCATGCACTGGAGGCCATCGTCGCCGAGGTGCAGCAGATCGATCAGAACGTCCAGGCGATCGTCCAGGCCGCCCGCGAACAGTCGACCGGGCTGCAGGAGATCAACACCGCCGTCAACCAGATGGACCAGGGCACGCAGCAGAATGCCGCCATGGTCGAGCAGTCCAACGCCGCCGTCCACACGCTGGTGACGGAAGTCAGCGCGCTCTCCAACCGCCTAGCCCAGTTCAACCTCGGCAGTCGCGGCCGTGTTGCTGCCGCAGCCTCGGCGGCGGTGCCTGTCCGCAGCACGGCTCCGGCCACAGCACCTGTACGCAGCGCTGCCCTGGCCACGAGCAGTGCGCGGCCTGCCCCCTCGCCTGCCCGCGCGCTGACCGGCAAGTTGAAGGCCGCCTTCGGCGGTGGTGGCGCGGCAGCAGCCGCAGCCCCGGCAGAGAGCGACTGGGAAGAGTTTTGATCTTTAGCCAACCGGAACGGCGGACCGAATCCGCCGTTCCGTCGAAATCAGCAGCTGCGACCGTTCTCACCAAACCGGCAGCACACCCTTTAGAGCGTTGGAACAGTAGCGTGTTGCTCCCGCCTCAGCCGGGAGAGTGAAAACCAGGCTGGGCCAGCCCGACAATTCCAACTCGACCTCGCCTTCTTGTAAAGACGGCTTTCACACGATGGTGGGCCACAATGGTCAAGGCAGCGGAAACGTAGCCGTCGATCGCATAGTGCCAGCCGAGATATACTGAACTTGCCATAATCAGGAGAACATAGGCGGCCCCCGCGGCTGCCCACCGGCGTCCGCGCTCAGCAAGGAAGAGAGCGTTCATGGTGATCAGGCCGACATGTACGCTCGGGAAAGCAGAAATACCCGAACCGAAGCCGGAGACTCCCTTCTCGTAAAGGGTCCAGAGATATTGCTGGAATGCGTGAGCCTGACCGTCCGCCAAGAATGCCGCGAGGGCACTGAAACGCGCCCCGTCTCCGGTCACAGCTCCGTAGTAGGCTGGCCCTGCGGACAGGAAAAGACCGGCCAGAACATTGCCGCAAAGCACCCAAACCAACATGAACATCAGCATGTAACGTCCGCGAATAGTATCCGCGCGCGGCGACGTAGCAACGAAAAACAGACTGGCGAAGCAGATCGCGAACCACAGCACGCTGTAGTTCCACTCCACGATCGCAAGTATCCATCGGTTACCGGCAATCGTGAAAAGCAATAGCCACGGATCATTCCCGAAGTGAATCATCCGGTCGATATCGGCGTGCAACCTGTCATACTGAAAACCGCCCGCGAGAATGGGCAACATGTTCTTTATTGAGGTGAAGCTGCCCTGAAATATCATTAGGGCCATCAACAAGGCCACGCCAGACAGCATCCGCGCCAGTCGCCGTCGACCGAAAAGATGTCGGTAGGTCCGAGCCCTCCCATCCCCGAACCTCAAAATGACATGAGCCAGGTCCACTATGATCGCCATCAAAGGAAAGAAGTACAGGAACAGCAGCGGCCATTGCAGAAAGTAATTGGTGTGCGAGGATTGCTCCCAATGCCCAGTCGCCATCAGGATGGCGAGGCAGACGAAGGTGTAGCCTGCAATACAAATGTAAATCCAGGCATCCCGGCGCAGGTGTTGGGCAATCTCGGACAGAAGAGATGTCACGAAATTCCGTAGACGCGGACGATCATATGGTTGCAGCATAACGCAACCATAGGTCGCCCTCTATTCAAGAACACTTAACGGAAAGTCGCGGTTTTGAGTTTTAGCAGAACCCGAAACTACGGGTCCTGTCATTGTTCCCCTTGGTCACCCGGCAGCCTTTCGAAATCAGGAATCGATTTCCTGTCGGATTCGTCATTTCCGGGGTTCCTCTCCGCTCCACATTTCCCTATAAGCCGCTTCTAGCCTGAAAAGACCATCCACATGCGCGCCCCGGCCGGTGATTTCCCCTGGCCGGTTTTTCGCGCAACCAGAAAATCGGAAGACGCCCATGCCGAAGCGCCAAGACATAAAGTCCATCCTCATCATCGGCGCGGGACCGATCGTTATCGGCCAGGCTTGTGAATTCGACTACTCCGGCACCCAGGCCTGCAAGGCTTTGAAGGAGGAAGGCTACCGCGTCATCCTCGTCAACTCCAACCCGGCGACGATCATGACCGATCCTGGCCTCGCCGACGCAACCTACGTCGAGCCCATCACCCCGGAAGTGGTCGCCAAGATCATCGCCAAGGAGCGCCCGGACGCGCTGCTGCCGACCATGGGCGGCCAGACTGCGCTCAATACCGCACTTTCCCTGAAGCGCATGGGCGTGCTCGACCGCTACAATGTCGAAATGATCGGCGCCAAGCCGGAAGCCATCGACAAGGCCGAGGACCGTGCCCTCTTCCGCGAGGCCATGGCCAAGATCGGCCTTGAGACCCCGCGCTCGATGCTGGCCAACGCCACCGACATCAAGGATGCCGACCGCAAGACCCACGAGGCCGCCCGCGCCGAACTGCGCGCCAAACTCTCCGGCGCCGAACTCGACAAGGCACTCGACGAACTGGAAAACCAGTGGAACCTCGGTGAAAGCGACCGCAAGCAGCGCTACATGAGCCACGCCATGGCTATTGCCGCTCAGGCGCTCGACCATGTCGGCCTGCCAGCCATCATCCGCCCGTCCTTCACGCTGGGCGGCACGGGCGGCGGCATTGCCTACAACCGCTCGGAATTCTTCGACATCGTCAGCAGCGGCCTCGATGCCTCGCCCACAACCGAGGTGCTGATCGAGGAATCGGTTCTCGGCTGGAAGGAATATGAAATGGAAGTCGTCCGCGACAAGGCGGACAACTGCATCATCATCTGCTCGATCGAGAACATCGATCCGATGGGCGTTCACACGGGTGACTCGATCACCGTCGCGCCGGCGCTGACGCTGACCGACAAGGAATACCAGATCATGCGCAACGCCTCGATCGCGGTACTGCGCGAGATCGGCGTCGAAACCGGCGGCTCGAACGTGCAGTTCGCCGTCAACCCGAAGGACGGCCGCCTCGTCGTCATCGAGATGAACCCGCGCGTCTCGCGTTCGTCCGCGCTCGCTTCCAAGGCTACGGGATTCCCGATCGCCAAGGTCGCCGCCAAGCTCGCCATCGGCTACACGCTGGACGAACTGGAAAACGACATCACCGGCGGCGCCACCCCCGCCTCGTTCGAACCTTCGATCGACTACGTCGTCACCAAGATCCCGCGCTTTGCCTTCGAAAAATTCCCTGGCGCCTCACCGGCCCTGACGACCGCGATGAAGTCGGTGGGCGAGATCATGGCGATCGGACGTACCTTCGCCGAGAGCTTGCAGAAGGCGCTGCGCGGTCTCGAAACCGGTCTCACCGGCCTCGACGAGATCGAGATCCCCGGCCTCGGTCAGGGCGATGACAAGAACGCCATCCGCGCCGCGATCGGCACGCCGACCCCGGATCGTCTGCGCATGGTCGCGCAGGCACTGCGCCTCGGCATGTCCGAAGCCGAAGTGCACGAAGGCTGCAAGATCGATCCGTGGTTCATCGCCCAATTCAAGGCAATCATCGACATGGAGGCCCGCATCCGCGAGCACGGTCTGCCGCAGGACGCCGAGAACCTGCGTATGCTGAAGGCCATGGGCTTCTCCGATGCCCGTCTCGCGAGCCTTACCGGCAAGCGCCCGAAGGAAGTGGCGGAACTTCGCAATTCGCTGAACGTCCGCCCGGTCTTCAAGCGCATCGACACCTGCGCCGCCGAGTTCGCCTCGCCGACCGCCTACATGTACTCGACCTACGAGACACCCTTCGTCGGCGCCGCTCGCTCCGAAGCCCAGGTCTCCGACCGCAAGAAGGTCGTCATCCTCGGTGGCGGCCCGAACCGCATCGGTCAGGGCATCGAGTTTGACTATTGCTGCTGCCACGCCGCCTTCGCGCTGAAGGATGCCGGCTATGAAGCCATCATGGTCAACTGCAACCCGGAAACCGTTTCCACCGACTACGACACGTCCGACCGCCTCTACTTCGAACCGCTGACGGCCGAGGACGTGATCGAGATCCTGCGCGCCGAGCAGGAGAAGGGCGAACTGGTCGGCGTCATCGTCCAGTTCGGCGGTCAGACGCCGTTGAAACTCGCCGAAGCGCTCGAGAAGAACGGTATCCCGATCCTGGGTACCGCGCCCGACATGATCGACCTGGCGGAGGACCGCGACCGCTTCCAGAAGCTTTTGATGAAGCTCGACCTCACGCAGCCCCGCAACGGCATCGCCTATTCCGTCGAGCAAGCCCGCCTCGTCGCCGGCGAAATCGGCTTCCCGCTGGTGGTGCGTCCTTCCTATGTGCTCGGCGGCCGCGCCATGCAGATCATCCACAACGAAGGCATGCTGCAGAGCTACCTGCTCGATACGGTGCCGGAACTCGTTCCCGAGGACATCAAGCAGCGCTACCCGAACGACAAGACCGGCCAGATCAATACCCTGCTCGGCAAGAACCCGCTGCTCTTCGACAGCTATCTGACCAACGCCATCGAAGTCGACGTCGATGCGCTCTGCGACGGGGAGAACGTCTTCGTTTCCGGTATCATGGAGCATATCGAGGAAGCCGGCATCCACTCCGGTGACTCGGCCTGCTCGCTCCCCTCGCGCTCCTTCAGCAAGGAAATGCTGGACGAACTGGAGCGCCAGACCACCGCGCTTGCCAAGGCGCTCAATGTCGGTGGCCTCATGAACGTGCAGTACGCCATCAAGGACGGCGTAATCTACGTTCTCGAAGTCAATCCGCGCGCCTCGCGTACCGTGCCCTTCGTTGCCAAGACCATCGGCGCCCCGATCGCCAAGATCGCCGCCCGCATCATGACCGGCGAAAAGCTCGACTCCGCGATCAGCGCCTACGGCAAGAAGCCGGACCCGCGCAACCTGAAGCACATCGCCGTCAAGGAAGCCGTCTTCCCGTTCGCCCGCTTCCCCGGCGTCGATACGCTGCTCGGGCCGGAAATGCGCTCGACCGGCGAGGTTATCGGCCTCGACACCAGTTTCCCTCTGGCCTTCGCCAAGAGCCAGCTCGGCGCCAATGTCGAACTGCCGCGTGAAGGCACCGTCTTCGTCTCCGTGCGCGACGAGGACAAGGAGCGCGTGCTGCCCGCCATCAAGATCCTGACCGAAATCGGCTTCAAGGTCATGGCGACCGGCGGTACCCAGCGCTTCCTCGCCGAACAGGGCATCGAGGCGATCAAGATCAACAAGGTGCTGGAAGGCCGTCCGCACATCGAGGACGCGATCCGCAACCGTCAGGTCCAGCTGGTCATCAACACCACGGACGGCAACAAGGCGATCTCGGACTCCAAGTCGCTGCGCCGCGCCGCCCTGATGCAGAAGGTGCCCTACTACACCACCATGGCCGGTGCGCTCGCCGCCGCGGAAGCCATCAAGGCTCTGAAGCAGGGCCAGTTGGAAGTCCGTCCGCTGCAGGGCTATTTCTGACAACAAGAAGCCGGTCACACGTCCCGTGTTGACCGGTTTCGTTTTTCCGTGTATTTAGCCATTTAGTTAATTAACTAAGCGGATAAATTAAATGTCGGACCCGCTCTCCGAAACCCTGTCTGCCCTTGCCGACCCCACGCGCCGCGCAATTCTCGCCCGGCTCTCCACCGGCGAGGCCAGCGTGAACGAACTGGCCGAACCCTTCGCCATGAGCCTGCCGGCCGTATCGAAGCATTTGAAGGTGCTTGAGCGAGCCGGTCTCATCTCCCGCAGCCGCAGCGCGCAATGGCGTCCCTGCCGCCTTGAGCCGGAACCGTTGAAGGCCGTGGACGGCTGGCTCGCCGAGTATCGCAAACTCTGGGAACACCGTCTGGACCGGCCGGAAAATTACCTGGCCGCCTTGAAGCCGGGAACGGAAACGCCCGAACAGAAACAGGAAGGCACCGATGGACAAGCTTGAAATACACAACGAACGGTTCTTCGACGTCGAAGTCGACACGCTGTTTTCCGCCTTTTCCGATCCGGACAAGCTTCGTGAATGGTGGGGCCCGCACGGCTTTACCAACCGCATCGACGAATTCGATTTCCGACCCGGCGGGACGTGGCGCATCACCATGACCGCGTCGAACGCCACCGACTTCGACAATCGCTGGACCTTTCAGGAGATCGTGCCCTCCGCCCGCATCGTCGCCATTCACCATGAGCCGATGCACGTCTTCACGCTGGAGGCGACCTTCGCCCCCGAGGGCGCGGGCTCGCGACTGACATGGCGAATGCTGTTCGAACCCACCGACGAAAACCGGGAGCTGGAAAGGTTTCTCGCCCTCGCCAACGAACAGAACTTCGATCGGCTGCAAGCACTGCTCGCGGCCAACAAGGGAGGAGACTGAAATGACCGCCGAACTCGATCCTGCAACAGTCCTGCGCGTCGAACGCCTTCTCGCCGCCCCGCGCGAGCTCGTCTTCGAAGCCTTTTCCGATGCGAAACATCTCGACGCATGGTGGGGGCCGGACGGCTTCACCAACGAGACCCACGAGATGGAGTTCTCGGTGGGCGGCCTCTGGCGCTACACCATGATCGGGCCGGACGGAAAGCACTGGCCCAACTGGATCCGCTACACGCAGATTACCCCGCCCTCTCGCATCGTCTACGACCACGGCGGCGAGATGGGCGAGCCGGCACATTTCGTCGGCATCGTTTCGCTGGAAGAACAAGGCGACAAGACGAAGGTGTCGCTGATGCTCGTCTTCCCCACGGCAGAAGCGCTGGAAGCGACTCGCAAGTTCGGCGCCGAGGAAGGCGGCCAGCAGACGCTCGCGAAACTGGATGCATACCTCCAGAAGCGCGGAGCCTGAGGTTCGACCGGGTGATAGCTGCGCCCCCTATGCGGCGTTGACCAGCGCGGCCATCCGCTTCGCGATCGTCCGGAAATCCTGTCTGAAGCACTCCATCTCCCGGATGCGGCGCGCCTCATCCGGGAGCCGAAGGAGGAAGGACGGGTGAACGGTAACGAAAAGCCGTCGCCCGTCGTTCAGAACGCGCTCGCCCCGCATGTCACGAAACGCCGACGTCTCGCCAGTCAGGGCCGCCAGCGCCGTCGCCCCCATGGCGACAATCAGCTTTGGCTGGACAAGCTCGATCTCTTTAGCCAACCACCATCGGCATTTCTGCACCTCCGCCGCGTTCGGACGCTGATGGATGCGCCGCTTGCCGCGCGGCTCGTACTTGAAGTGCTTGACCGCGTTGGTGAGATAGAGCGCGCGACGGTCGATGCCGGCCTCCTCCAGCACACCGTTGAGCAGGCGCCCCGCCGGCCCGACGAACGACCGACCGGCGAGGTCTTCCTCATCGCCCGGCTGCTCGCCGACCAGCATCACGGCAGCGCGCTCGGGCCCTTCGCCGAACACCGTCTGCGTCGCCTTGCAGTGAAGCGGGCAAAGCGTACAGGTTCTCGCCTCATGACGCACCGCCTCCAGCGTCTCCCCAGAGGTGACGGGCGCGGACACCTCCTCCCGCCGCAGCCGGTGATGAAACGCAGGCGGCATGGTCGGCGCCTGCGCCGCCATCTCGATGACACGGGCTTCCGCCGAAGCGATAAGGCCGGGAATGATCTCGGCCTCCGGCAGGTTCTTCCAGTATTTCTTCGGCATTTCGGTCGTCATCATTTTGACCTTAAGCCGCGCCGGATTGAAAACAGACGCATAGTAGGTACGCCACAGATCATCGGTTTCGTCCGAAAGCACCGGCTTTTCCGTCGCCTCGTCGATCACGCGTAAAACCTCGCCATTCCAGGAGGCCGAGCCCTTCGGAGTGGCCATCAGCCAGTCCATGTCGGTGAACCGCCGCTGGAAGAACGGCGCGACGCGGGCCACGATGAAATGGTCCGGTTCGAACCATGCCACGAACTGGCGCCGTCCAACCTGACCAGAACCGAGTGGGACCTCCTTGAAGCGCAGGAAAGCCGTCATCTTGTGGTAATCGCGCCCGACCGATTTCGCCAGCCGGTGAGCCGCGACCACATCGGCATCCGTGCGCATCTCAAGCAGTGCGCGATTTTGCCCTAGCCTCCAGAGCAGGCGGTAAAGAAGGGAAAACCGTCCCGGATCGGAATGACAGATCACGGCCTCCGCCAGTTGCACGAACGGAGCCGGCACCGATGGCGGCTTTGCATCGGGGCGTGGCGGCGGCAGAGATTGGGTCGGTGCGCCGAACAATCCGCCCTCCTCCATGTCTGCCGTAATCCAGGAGACGGCATCCGGCTCCACGCCCGCGAGCAGAAGAGCCCTGGCCGCGTCTCGCCATTCATCGAGATCCCCTCGCCCTCTGAGCACGACCTCCTGCATCAGAACAGCGCAAGTTGTTCTGGCGGCGGTGCGAACAGGCCACGCAGATCGCTACGTTCAATGAGCCGCATGGGCGTCCAGCTCTCGGCCGTGATGAACGGGCGCACTTTTTTCAGAGAAACCCCGAGACGCTTCAGATCGTCGAGACGCAATCGCCGGAATCGCCGCGCCGCGAGAATGCTTGCGACAGTCTTGGTCCCGAAACCCGGCACGCGCAGCAGCATCTCCTTCTCTGCCTTGTTGACGTCGACGGGGAAACGGTCGCGATGGGAAAGCGCCCAGGAAAGCTTCGGATCGAGATCAAGGTCGAGCATGCCGTCGGGCCGCGCCGCGGTGATCTCATCGATATCGAAACCGTAGAATCGATAGAGCCAGTCGGCCTGATAGAGCCGATGCTCCCGGATCAGCGGCGGCTTAACAAGCGGCAGCTTGCTTGATGCGTCCGGAATGGGGCTGAAGGCGGAATAATAGACACGTTTCAGGTGATAGCTGCCATAAAGCCGCGCGCTGGTTCCGAGAATGGTCGCATCGCTCGCCCCGTCAGCGCCAACGATCATCTGCGTACTCTGACCGGCCGGCGCGAACACCCGGCGCCGCTTGGTCTGTAACGTCGGTTCGGCCATCTCCTCGATCTTCAGCCTGAGCGATCCCATCGACCTGCGGATGCCGCTCGGCTGCTTCTGTGGCGCGTAGTCGGTGATGCCCTTGTCGGTCGGCAGCTCGATGTTGATCGACAGGCGATCCGCATAGAGACCCGCCTCATCGATCAGCGCCTGTGACGCCTCCGGAATAGTCTTGAGATGGATATAGCCGCGAAAATTGTGCGTGGTTCTCAGTTCCCGCGCCACCCGCACCATCTCCTCCATCGTGTGATCCGACGAGCGGATGATGCCGGAGGAGAGGAACAGGCCCTCGATGTAGTTGCGCCGATAGAATTCCAGCGTGAGCCAGATCACCTCTTCCGGCGTGAAGCGGGCCCGCGCCACATTGCTCGAGGAACGGTTGATGCAATAGGCACAGTCATAGATGCAGAAATTGGTGAGAAGGATCTTCAAGAGCGATATGCAGCGGCCATCGGGCGCATAGGCATGACAGATGCCGGAGCCCTCGGTGGAACCGAGACCGCCGGATACAGAATCCCGCTTTACTGTGCCACTCGATGCGCACGAAGCATCGTATTTCGCCGCATCCGAGAGGATGGCGAGCCGTTCTTTCAGAGTTTTAACAACCATATTTGTTCACTATATGTTCCGTTGCTAAAAGTCAAACTCGACGGGACGAGAAACGTTGCGAACGCTATCCTGCTGACACAATCTGTCACCAGGACTTGTTAACTGGCACCATGCAGGCTAGCGCGGACCAGCGTGCACCGATCAATCAAAATTTGACGTTTGTTTATTCATGCATCGCGGAGCAATGTCGCGGTGACCACCAAGGAATATCGCGATGCATACGCCAGTTGCACAACCGACGCCCGCCGGGCGGCGCGAATGGATCGGCCTGTTCGTGCTGTCGATTGCCTGTCTCGTCTATTCTATGGACCTGTCTGTGCTGTTCCTGGCCATCCCGGCGATCACCACCGATCTCGATCCCAACGCCGCCGAACTTCTGTGGATCAACGACATCTACGGTTTCATGGTCGCGGGCTTCCTCGTCACCATGGGCACGCTCGGCGATCGTATCGGCAGGCGGAAGATCCTGATGATCGGCGCAGTCGGCTTCGGCCTCGCCTCTTTGCTCGCCGCCTTCGCGTCAACGGCGCAGATGCTGATCATCGCCCGCGCCCTGCTCGGCATCGCCGGCGCCACCATCGCGCCATCGACGCTGTCCCTGATCGTCAACCTCTTTTCGGTGGAAACCGAGCGCAACCGCGCGATCGGCATCTGGGGCACGGCCTTTGCGCTCGGCGGTCTCGTCGGTCCGCTGATCGGTGGCGTCCTTCTCGAGTTTTTCCATTGGGGCTCGGTGTTCCTCATCAACGTGCCGGTCATGCTCGGCCTCGTGGTACTGGCACCGATCCTGCTGCCCGAGTTCCGCAGCGACGAAGGCGCCCTCAGCCTTGACCTTCCGAGCGTGGTGCTCTCGCTCGGCACCGTGCTTCCCGTGATCTACGGCCTCAAGCACATCGCGACCGACGGCTTCCAGCCGGTGCACCTCGTTCCGATCGCCCTCGGCCTTCTGCTGGGCATGATTTTCATCGCGCGGCAGAAGAACCTGGAACACCCGCTGATCGATCTTTCGCTGTTCGCCATCCCCTCCTTCACCGCCTCGCTTCTGGTGAACCTGTTCGGCGTCTTCTTCGTCTTCGGCATCTTCCTGTTCCAGAACCAGTTCCTGCAACTCGTTCTCGGCCTTTCTCCGCTCGACGCCGCGATTTGGTCGGCCGCGCCAGGCCTCGTCTTCACGGTCATGTCACTACAGTCCTGGCGTGTCATCAACAGGTTCGGCCCGGTCCGGACGGTCCTGTACGGCCTGATCGTAAATGCTGTAGGCGCGGCCGTTATGGCAGTCGCTGCGCAGCAACAGAGCCTCTATGGCGTCCTGTTTGCCAGCATGATCATCGGCATCGGATTTGTACCCGTGGTTCTGACCACGACCAGCCTCATTGTCGGCTCGGCCCCGCCGGAACGGGCAGGCGCCGCCTCGGCAATCTCCGAGACCAGCGCGGAGTTCGGAGGCGCCATGGGCGTCGCCCTGCTCGGCAGTCTCGGGACCGTGATCTACCGTCTCAGCATGCAGCCGGTCGACTTCGGCAACCTGGCCCCGGCGGAAATCAGTGCCAGCCGCTCGACGCTTGCGAGCGCCGTGGAAGCCGCCTCTGCCAAGGGACTAACCGATGCCGCCTGGCTCGACGTGGCGCGCAGTTCGTTCTCGCTCGGCTTCGCAGTCTCCTGCCTTGTGGCGACCGCCACGCTCCTGCTTCTGGCGGCTCTCGCGCGTCGTGTTTATGCCGCTGGACCGCCCATCGATCCGCAGGCTGCCCACAGCCACGGCTGAGCCTTTGGAGTACGTTGACAAAAAACTGGCAATCGTCGCAATCCATCTGCTATAGTTACCTCAAGGTTGATTTGAAACACGGTTCCGTAGCTTTGCTTCGGAACCTGTTTTCTTTTGCGTCCGCGTGTCAGGCGGACAGGATAATGCAAAGGAAGAGGACATGGTTGAAAAGGTACCCATGACGCAGTCCGGCTTTTCGAAGCTGCAGGAGGAACTGCGTTGGCGCCAGCAGGAAGAACGGCCGCGGATCATTGAAGCGATCGCGGAAGCCCGTGCTCATGGCGACCTTTCCGAAAACGCGGAATACCATGCCGCAAAAGAAGCCCAGAGCCATAACGAAGGCCGGATTACCGAGCTCGAGGACCTCATTGCCCGTGCAGAGGTTATCGACCTTTCCAAGATGTCCGGCTCGAAGATCAAGTTCGGCGCCACGGTGAAGCTCGTCGACGAGGACACCGAAGAAGAGAAGATCTACCAGATCGTCGGCGACCAGGAAGCCGACGTGAAGGCCGGCCGCATTTCGATCTCCTCCCCGATCGCCCGCGCCATGATCGGCAAGGAAGTCGGCGATTCGATCGAGGTCGTCGCCCCTGGCGGCTCCAAGGCCTACGAAATCCTCGCGGTGAACTGGGGCTGATAGCGGTCAACTGCTCTTAGGGCGCCACGCCAACGTCTGCATTTTTGATCGGCATGATTGCGCGGCTTCCTTCCGTACCGCCGCGCGATCATACCAATAGGTAACTTTTCAGTCTTGATGATGGCCTGACCGTTCGGCTTTGGCCCGATCAGCCTTGGCGAGGTGATCCTCGTAGGTTTTCGCATCGCTGAGCCAGCGACCGTAAGCGGCGATCATGGCGATGGAGAACCCATATATCCCGGTCCTGTAATGCCCTCGTTGGAAGTAGTGCTTCAGGAAATAGACCGGCAATGCAAAAATCACTCGAAAGCCGGCGGCAAAGCGGCTCCGCTTCTTGCCCTGCCTGGACCGCGCGAGGCTATAGGAATTGTACTTGTCGACGACCTGCGTCAGGTCGCGATAGGAATGATGATACAAGGGCGCGGCAAGCCTGCGCACATTGATCGTTTTCGGAACCTCGAACTGGTCCCAGACGGCATGGGCCGGTTGCCGGACCACCCGGCGATCATAGAGCTTGTTGCGGTATGCGATCGCATGATGAAGCCACGGTTTGCCAACGGGCGGCACCGTGACCAGCTTCAAGGCGCACACCGGGGCGAGTGTCCCCGCCGCGAACTGTTCAGCAATATCGTCCGCGAGTTCAGGGCTGACGATCTCGTCCGCGTCAAGATCCAGAAGAATATCGTAAAGACATGCCTCCTCACCGATCCGTTTCTGAAAACCGTTCCCCAACCAGGGCTGATGAACGACACGCGCCCCAAGTTGCTCAACTATGGCAACCGTATGGTCGGTGGATCCGCAATCGACTACGACGACCTCCCGTGCAACCTTAAGAGCGGCAGCAACGACGGCGCCAATCATTCGCTCTTCGTTTTTCGTTCGAATGTAGCAGGAAATTGGAGGACGAGTGTCATCGATGGGAGTTGGGGCGGTCATTATCTCACTTCACTTTGCCGTCACGTTGACCCCTTTTCGGTGGGGTTATATGCTCGATTGCCTTCGGGGGAACAGGCCAGAACGCCGAAGCTACGCTCAATCCAAATCGGCCGGAAACCGTCATGAATGAATATACGATAGTTCTTACAAGTTGCGGCCGATTCGATTTACTCAAAGAGACACTGAATTCCCTATTTAATTCTTTGGATATTCCTCCGGCCCGAACTATTGTGATAGAAGACAGCGGAAATCCAGATGTCGAACATGTGGTTTCCGGCCTCAAATATCCGGTCGAGATTGTCCTGAATAATCCCCAAATCGGGCAAATGAAGGCGATCGACAAAGCCTACGCGCTTGTCAATACACCCTATATTTTTCATTGTGAAGATGACTGGAAATTCCTGCGCGGCGGCTTCATCAAGGAGTCCATAACAATTCTGGAATCCTGCCCGGATGCGAGCATGGTTTGCCTCCGGCCCAGATATGAACTCAACCCCTTGATACGAAATGTTCCGCAGCTGGAAATCAGCGGGATCCGTTGCTTCGCGCAGGATCCGACACGCCATCCGGAGTATTTTAGCCATTCGTTCAATCCGGGATTGCGCCGTCTCCGCGATTACCAACAACTCGGTCCGTATGCGCCCAAGGGTCGCGAGGAGGACATATCCTACCACTTCAAGAAGGCAGGTTTCAAAATATACAACCTTGAAAACCATGCTGTAATCCATATTGGCAATGACAGACATGTGGATGACCCGACCCAGCCGAAGCGTGCAAGAACCTTCCTGCCAAAGCTCAAGCGATCAATCATGAAACGCATCAAGCGCATCAAGCGGGCGATCAACGGCTCTTGACGCTACTGCGAACAGAGGTCGTGGGAATTCCGCGACCTTGACGGTAAAGCTTCAGGCGTGCTCGCCCCCGATGCCGAGATCTTTTTCCAGACTTTCAATTTGACCGGACCAGGTGAACCTCGTCGCGAACCAAGCCGCCGCCATCGACATTTCCTTGCGTCGCGGCGGATTTTCCAGAAGATTACGAATAGCCTCGAGCACGGCCGGACTGCTGCTCCCATCCACCAGAGAACCTGTCTGCCCATCAATAACGGCTTCCCGCGCACCGCCCGCGAAACCTCCTATGACCGGCAATCCATGCAGGGCGGCCTCCAGGTAAACCATTCCGAAGGCTTCCTCACGGCTGCCGACGCGGCGCGTCGGCATCACAAAAACATCGGCGGAGGAATAGAGCGCCGATTTCCTTTCGCCGCGGACCACGCCGACGAAAGCCACGTGACCGCCAAGCCTGTTTTCCTCCACGAGCTTTTGCAGGCGTGAAAAATCATCACCGGCACCGGCAATCACGTACCTTAGGTTCGGATAGTCAGCAATAAGGGATTTGACCGCAATTATGCCTTGGTCAATTCCCTTCAGTGGTTCGAGTCGCGCCAACGACAGCAGACGAGGATGGCCGTTTTTCCAGCAATTTTCCGCCCATTCCCGATCTTCATCACTGACAGTCGCCACACCATCAATGGCGGGAGCTCGAACGATGATCTTTCCGTCGTCGACATATGACCGTACTCGATCAGCGGTAAACTGGCTGTTGGCGATGATGCACGAGGAGAGCGAAAGCGATGCGCGAATTCGAGCCCCCTTTTCAGCGTTGGCTTGCTGGGGAAACTCATTGCCATGCGCGAAACAAACTATCCTTCCAACCTTTTCAGCCCTACCGGATCTCCCCAGAGTCTCCAAACTTTTCCAACTATCGGCGAGCAACGCCTCGACATTTCCACTATTCGATAGCCGACGCAGGGCTCGTATCTTTCGAAGGTTTCGCAAGGGTTTGAAGCCGGAAAAATACTGCACGTCGCCATAGCCGTTCGCTGGGAAAGCACGCCCATCGGCGAGAACGCGCACATTGTGACCTCTGGCGGAAAGATGGCGCGCCGCGCCTCCCATCAAATTCTCAATTCCGCCTATGGCAGGAGGAAAGCACTGTGTCAGGATAATTATCATGGAAACCTGCTAAAACGCCTAGACTACCCCGAGACGGCATGCATGTACTGAATATGCGAGAGGGAATAGAACAATACGATGAGCGGCACCAGCCCCTTGACTCGCGCGGCCCGCGAAGTCACGAGGGTGTAATCTGTCTAACATGTTTGACGAAATTACCGAAACTCAACCACCACCTATGTTCAGAACCCTTCAGCTTCTTCCCGCCCTCGGCGACGGAGGCGTCGAGCGTAGCGCCGTGGAGATGGCGGAGTTCCTGGGGAAACGCGGCGTAGAGAGCTGGGTTGCAAGTGCGGGCGGCCCGCTTGTCGCCAATATCGAGAAGACGGGCGCCCGCCATGCCTTGATCCCGGTCGGCGTCAAGTCGCCTATCGCCATGATCGGGGCCGCATGGAAGGTAGCCCGCCTGATCGACAGCGAGCAGATAGACATTCTTCATGCTCGGAGCCGCGCACCGGCTTGGGTCGCGCTTCTAGCGCGGCGCCTTGCCCGTAGACCCACTCGCTTCGTCACCACCTTCCATGGCGTCTACGGTCACGGTAACGCGCTCAAGCGTTTCTATAACGGCGGCATGCTACGCACGCCGATTGTCATAGCCAACTCGCTGTTCATCCGCGATCACGTCAGGTCGATTTACCACTATCCTGCTGAGAACATCATCGTTGCACCCCGCGGTATCGATCCGGAAGTTTTCGATCCTGCAGCGCTTTTTCTCGAAACAATCGCTTCGGTCCGGCATGAGCTGGGCGCCGGCCCCGGCAAGCGTCTCATCGTCATGGTCGGTCGCATCACGGGCTGGAAGGGCCACGCCGTGCTGCTCGACGCCTTCGCCAGCCTCGCTGACCCCACGCTCCGTCTGGCCTTTGTCGGCAGCGGCACCGACACGACCATCGCCGGGATCAAGGAAAAGACGCAAGCGCTCGGCATCGCCGACCGCGTGATCCTCACCGGCAGCCGCAGGGACATTCCGGCCGTTCTTGCCGCGGCGGACCTTGCCGTTTCAGCCTCGACGAGGCCGGAAGCCTTCGGTCGCGCCGCGATCGAGGCCCAGGCCATGGAAACGCCGGTGATCGCCACCGATCACGGTGGAAGTCGGGAAACGGTGATACCCGGCAAGACCGGCTGGCTGGTTCCGCCCGGCGATGCCGAAGCCTTGGCCGCGGCGATCCGCGACGCCCTGTCGGATCCGTCCCGTCTCAGCGAAATGGGGCGGCTGGGGCGCGCTCATGTCCTTGCCAATTTCACCAAGCAGTCCATGCTGGAAAAGGAATACTCCGCCTACGAACGCGTGATGCGTGAACCGCCGAGATGATGACGTGACCGCCGCGAACCAGCCGACAGTCTGGACCCTGACCGACGGCAAGGCCGGCGACGAACAGCCATTGATCGGCATTGCCGAAGCCATGAGCGTCGAGCCTGTTTTGCGCCATGTCCGGCCGCGAAAGCTGTTCACCTGGTTCATGCCCTGGGGGCCTGTCGATCCGCGCGAAGCGGTCGGACGTCCCGGTTCGCCGCTCGCCCCACCTTTTCCGGACATCTGCCTGGCAACCGGCCGCCGCGCCGTGGCTTACCTGCGCGCCCTCAAGGCGGCGTCGCCGACGACGCTCACTGTTTTCTTCAAGGACCCGCGCACATCCCGACATGGCGCCGACCTTCTGATCGTCCAGGCGCATGACCGGCCGCGCGGCAAAAACGTACTGACGGTGACCACCGCCCCGAACCGCATGTCGCAGAAGCGGTTCGATGAGATCCGGAAGGCCCCTCCGGCGGAACTCAACGCCCTCCCCTCACCCCGTATCGCAGTACTGGTCGGCGGAAACAGCCGCCATCATCACTTCTCTGAGACAGACATCAGCCATCTGATCGACGGATTACAGGCTCTCCGCCGGAACGGCGCTTCGCTGATGGTGACGGCATCCCGCAGGACACCTGAGGCGTTGAAACAGCAACTCGAAGCACTGGGCCGCGAACCGAGCGTTCACTTCTGGAATGGCAAAGGCGACAATCCGCTTGCCCCCTATCTCGCCCTTGCCGACGAAATCGTGGTCACCGCGGATTCAACCAACATGATCGGCGAAGCTGCCAGCACCGGACAACCGGTGCAGATATTTTATCCCGGCGGCGGACACCCGAAGATTGATCGTTTTCTCGCTGAACTTTCCCGCGAGGCAAACCTCGGCCGTTTTCCGGACAGTCCTGCCTCGGGCAGCTATCCGCCGGTCAACTCCACTCCCCTGATAGCCGGCACCATCCTCGATCTTTGGAAGCGCGATCGCGAGGCGGCTGCAGACCGGACAGCCTGACCTGTCAGACCTCCACGAGCCCCAACCGTTTCACCTGGCGGATCGTCAGCATGGTGCGGACGGTGTCAACGTTTTCGCTCGCTGTCAGCACCTCGATGACGAAGTCCTGGAACTGGGTGAGGTTTTCGGCGACGCAGTGGAGCAGGAAGTCGCTTTCGCCGGAGACCATCCAGGCCTGACGGACCAGCGGCCAGCCTTCGCTTGCGGCGGCGAAGGCCTTGAGCTCGCTTTCCGACTGGCGCTTCAGGCCGACCATGCAGAACGCGACGAGATCGAAGCCGAGCTTCCGCGCGTTCAGCATCGCGTGGTAGCCCTCGATAATTCCCGCCTCCTCCAGCTTGCGCACGCGCCGAAGGCAGGGCGGTGCGGAGATCCCGACCCGCTCCGACAGTTCCACATTGGTCATGCGGCCGTCGCGCTGCAGTTCCCGCAGGATTTTCAGGTCGATGGCGTCAAGTTCGGCGCGCAACAAGTGGAACACCTCTTCATCTCTCGCGTACACGGATTTGTAGCGCACCCAGCACAATCCGCAAGAATATGTCGCCGTTGTGAACAATTATTACGATGCGCGCTTTTGTCCTGTGGCTATTGCAAGGCTGACCTTGAATAAATGCATAGATCAATCCTAAATGGACCGGCTATTGCGCCGAGGAGCGGCTCGCCCCATCTACGGGCATCCACACTGCAATCCGGCGATTCGAAAGGACATCGACATGACCGCCCGTCACACAAAGGCGCTGATCATCGGCTCAGGCCCGGCAGGCTATACCGCCGCCATCTATGCGGCCCGCGCCATGCTGAAGCCGGTCCTGATCGCCGGCATGGAACAGGGCGGCCAGCTGATGATCACCACCGACGTGGAAAACTATCCGGGCTTCGCCGATCCGATCCAGGGTCCGTTCCTGATGGAGCAGATGCTGAATCAGGCCGTGCACGTCGGCGCCGAGATCGTCAACGACATCGTTACCGAGGTAGAGCTGTCCCAGCGTCCCTTCGTCGTCCGCACAGACAGCGGCGCCACATGGACCGCCGACACGCTGATCATCGCCACGGGTGCCAAGGCTAAGTGGCTCGGCATCGAGAGCGAGCAGCATTTCCAGGGTTTCGGCGTCTCCGCCTGCGCCACCTGCGACGGTTTTTTCTATCGCAACAGGGACGTGATCGTGGTCGGCGGCGGCAATTCCGCCGTCGAGGAGGCGTTGTACCTCTCCAATATCGCAAAGTCGGTCACTGTCGTGCACCGTCGCGACGGTTTCCGCGCTGAAAAGATCCTGCAGGAGCGCCTGTTCGCGAAGGAGAACATCAAGGTACTGTGGAACACCGAGGTCGCCGAGATCACCGGTACCCCGGCCAAGCCGCCGATGCCGCCGTCGGTCACGGGCGCGAAGCTGCGCAACACCCAGACCGGCGCGATCACCGAAGTTCCGATCGACGGCGTCTTCGTCGCAATCGGCCATGCGCCTGCCGTTGAGTTGTTCAAGGGCAAGCTGAAGATGAAGCCGAACGGCTATCTCTGGACTGCCCCGGATTCGACCGCAACCGACGTACCGGGGGTATTCGCCGCCGGCGACGTCACCGACGATGTCTTCCGTCAGGCCATCACCGCCGCCGGCATGGGGTGCATGGCGGCTCTTGAGGCGGAACGCTATCTGACTGCCGTGGAAACCCACCAGCAGGCGGCCGAATGATGCTCAGAGGGGGAGGCATGCCGCTGGACTGGGACAAGCTGCGCATTTTCCATGCCGCAGCCGAAGCTGGTTCGTTCACGCATGCCGCCGACAAGCTGCACCTGTCGCAATCGGCCATCAGCCGCCAGGTCAGCGCGCTGGAGATGGATATCGGCGTCAAGCTGTTCCATCGCCATGCCCGCGGCCTCATCCTGACCGAACAGGGCGAACTGCTCTACCGCACTGCCCATGAGGTTCTGCTGAAGCTTGAAACCGTCAAGATGCAGCTCACCGAGGCGACCGAAAAGCCGAGCGGCAAGCTGCGGGTGACGACCACCGTCGGTCTCGGTCAGGGCTGGCTGACTGACAAGATCCAGGAGTTCCTGCAGCTCTATCCCGACGTGCAGATCCAGCTCATCCTCGATAACGAGGAAGTTGACGTGAACATGCGCTACGCCGACTGTGCGATCCGGCTGCGCCAGCCGCAACAGTCGGACCTGATCCAGCGCAAGCTGTTCACGGTGCATATGCACGTCTACGCCTCGCCGTCCTACATCAACCGCTACGGCGAACCGCAATCGATCGAGGACCTCGACAACCATCGGATCATCACCTTCGGTGAACCGGCGCCCAATTATCTGCTCGACGTAAACTGGCTGGAGGTTGCCGGTCGCTCGTCGGACAATCGCCGCATCCCGCACCTGCAGATCAACAGTCAAACCTCGATCAAGCGGGCATGTCTGCTAGGCATCGGCATCGCCTGCCTGCCTGATTACATCGTCGGGCGCGATCCGGGCCTGATCCAGCTTCCGATCAACGCAGACGTCCCCTCCTTCGACACCTATTTCTGCTATCCTGACGAAATGAAAAATGCCGCGAAGCTGAAAGCGTTTCGTGATTTCATCGTGACCAAAGCCCGCAACTGGAATTTCTGACCGACGGGCCGGCGGACAGGTATATCAGCACGGCCGAAAATTGCGCCGCAACATCAGTGGCTTGCAGGAAAAAATGTGCAGAATAATAAGAAATGCATGCTACGCATGTCTGACATGCATAAAAAAGCATTGTTCACTGCACAAAAAACCACCATATCGCACACAGCTGATGCATATGGCGGCTTTTCCTCCCAGTTCCGCCGCAGCAGCTGTTCCCCTCTGGAGGTTATTTGACCTTCACACTTCAAAGGGCCCTGGAGCAATCCGGTGGCCCTCTTTTTTTGCTTCACGACCGCTCGCGCCCCTCACCTCAATGTGAATTGACGAAAGCCAGTCCCAGCGCGTCCGATTGGGCCTTCCGATGCGTAGCAAAGGAATCAGCTCACCGAATGAATGAAATCCTGAAAGCGCTTTCCAGTCCGGTCCGGTTGCAGATGCTGCAATGGCTGAAAGACCCGGAACAGTTTTTCGGCGAGCAGGCCGAACCGTTCACCACCGGTGTGAGTGCCAGCCAGTTCGAGCGGTGCGGCCTCTCCCAGTCCACCACTTCCGCCCATCTTTCGATCTTGCACAACGCAGGCCTCGTCACCACATCCCGTCTCGGTCAGTGGGTCTACTACAGGCGCGACGAGGACGCGATCGGCCGCTTCCTCGACGAGCTTCGGTCGGTGCTCTGATCAGGCAAGGGTTTCATGCCCTCGCTTCCCCCACCCCTTATATCAGCCCCTTTCGACGTAGCCTTTTCCTTGGAAGGACCGCCTATGCCCACCCTTTTCGATCCCGTTTCCGTCGGGGACATTCCGCTTGCCAACCGCGTGGCCATGGCGCCGCTGACCCGTAACCGCTCGCCGGGCGCCGTTCCCAATGATCTGAACGTCACCTATTATGAGCAGCGTGCCTCCGCCGGACTGATCATCACCGAAGGCACGCCGATTACCCAGCAGGGCCAAGGCTATGCCGATGTGCCCGGCCTCTATCTGCCGGAATCGATTGAGGGATGGAAACGCGTCACCGAGGCGGTCCACAGGGCGGGCGGCAGGATCGTCACCCAGATATGGCATGTCGGCCGCGTATCCCACACTTCGCTGCAGCCGAACGGCGGCGCACCGGTGGCGCCCTCGGCGATCAGGGCGAAATCGAAGACCTACATCATCAATCCCGACGGTTCCGGCGCTTTCGTCGATACTTCCGAGCCCCGCGCTCTCGACATTTCGGAAATCCCCGGCATCATCGAGGATTACCGCAAGGCCGCCCGCGCCGCGATCGATGCAGGCTTTGACGGCGTCGAGATCCATGGCGCCAACGGCTACCTCATCGACCAGTTTCTGCGCTCCGGCACCAACCACCGCGCCGATGCCTATGGCGGCCCGATCGCGAACCGTGCGCGTTTCGCCCTTGAGGTGGTCGAGGCTGTCGCCAAGGAGATCGGCGCCGGCCGCACCGGCATCCGTATATCCCCCGTCACCCCATCCAACGACGCGTCGGATCCGAATCCGCAACCGATCTTCAACTACCTCATCGAAAAGCTTGCCGATTTCGACCTCGCCTTCATTCACGTGATCGAAGGCGCGACCGGCGGCGACCGAAATCACCAGCAGGGTGACAAGCCGTTCGACTGGGATGCCCTGCGCGACATCTATCGCAAGGCCGGCGGCAAGGGCGCCTGGATGGTCAACAACGGCTATGACCGCGAAAACGCGATCGCTGCCGTCGAGACCGGCAAGGCCGACCTCGTCTCATTCGGTAGGCTATTCATCTCGAATCCGGATCTCGTCCACCGGCTGAAGGAGAACCTGCCGCTGACCGAGCCGAAGAAGGAAACCTTCTACGGCGGCGGCGCTCCCGGTTATACCGACTACCCGACCGCAGCCTGATCATCTGCCGGGACCTCCCGCCCGGCGGGAGGTTTTTCTTATTCGCCTGCGATCGCTATCGCCCCTCAGGCGGCAGCCTTGCCGACGGTGATGGAATTCACACGGCTCCGCATCGCCGTCTCGCCCGCCGGCAGGCAACCGATGCTTTCAAGCGTCACCTGGATTGCCTCGTCGATCGGCGTACGTGGTTCCGCGCCGAGGAAATTGACAAGCGCAGCATTGTCCAACCGCACTGCCTGCTTCCACAGATAGCGCATCTCGATCAGTTCCTCGAACAGCGGCACGAATGGTGAGGAGAGCCGTACAAAAACCCACGGGAACCGTTTGACCTTCAGATCCGGCTTACCGGTCACGCGGCGGATGGATGCGGCAAGCTGCAACCCATCGCGGTCGAAGAAACCCTCCATGTGGAAGCGGGAAAAGGTCGGCAGCCGGCCTGACTGCTCCAGCAACAGCATCATCGTCTCGGCAACGTCCGGCAGGTACGCCCATTGATGGCCGACACCTTTGTCGGCCGGATTGGTGATCGCCACGAGCGGCTTGCCGGGCTTGACCACCACCTGCGAGAACCAGGTATTGCCAGCCCCCGGGCCGAAATAGTCTCCTGCCCTGACAATCAGCACCGGTACACCCTCAGCAGCCGCCTTCTCCAGCCTCCGTTCCAGTTCCACTCTGATGCGGCCCTTGACGGTCAACGGGTTCTGCGGACTCGTTTCGCCGACCTGCGGAAAGCTGTCAGGCCCGTAATTGTAGATGGTGCCTGGCATCAGTATGCGGGCGCCGACTACCTGCGCCGCAGCAATGGTGTTGTCGATCATCGGCAGCACGAGCGTGCCCCAGCTCTGGTAGCCGGGCGGATTGACGGCGTGCACGATCAGGCTCGCACCCGCCGCCGCAGCGATCACGTCGTCGCGCTTCATCGCATCGCCGGCCACCCATTGATAGTCCGATCGCGACGCCATGGCCGCGGCGTTGCGATGCATTGCCCTCACCCGGTAGCCACGCTGGCTGAGCTTTGCGGCAACGGCACCTCCTATGCCACCCGTGGCGCCAAGCACCAGCGCCAGCGGCCGGTCAATTTTCAATGCTCTCTTTGTCTCGGTCATCGCCAGTCTCCTTCGTCGTGTGGCAGGTGACTATCGCGCCGCATCGGTGTATTCTAAATTGCATGTTTTCATATCGATGATATACAAAAATGCATGATAGAACGACTGGACTGGAGCCACTACCGCAGCTTCCTCGCCGTGCTGAGGCATGGCTCGCTATCAGCCGCCGCGCGTGACCTGGGGCTGACACAGCCAACCCTCGGCCGTCATATCGATGCGCTGGAGCAGGCAGCAGGCGCATCACTGTTCATCCGGTCCCAGCAGGGTCTCCTGCCGACCGAAACGGCGCTTGAGATGCAACCGCACGCCGAGGCCATGGCGGCCTCTGCTGCCGCCCTCACCCGCGCCGCCTCGGGTCACGCGACAACCCCGAGAGGAACGGTACGCATCAGCGCCAGCGAGGTGGTCGGCATCGAGGTATTGCCGCCGATCATCGCCGAACTGCAGGAAAACCACCCCGGTCTCCAGGTCGAATTGTCGGTATCGGACGATGTCGAGGATCTCCTGCGTCAGCAGGCCGACATCGCCGTGCGCATGGTCGCTCCGACGCAGGAGGCCCTGATCAGCCGGCGCATCGGTGCGATCCCGCTCGGCTTTCACGCCCACCGGCGCTATCTCGAACGCCACGGCGAACCAAAAACGACAGCCGAGCTCGCCGTCCATCGGCTGATCGGCTACGATCGGCAACTCGCCTATGTCCGCACAGCCCTCAAGAATCGTCCGGATCTCGCCCGGCTGGAGTTCGCCTTCCGGGCTGACAGCAATCTCTCCCAGCTCGCCATGATCCGCGCGGGCGGCGGCATCGGCATGTGTCAGTCACCGCTTGCCGATCGGGATCCCGACCTCGTGGAGATCCTGCCAGGCGCCTTGAACTTGACACTGGAAACCTATGTCGTGATGCATGAGAGCCTCAAGACGGCGCCGCGCTGCCGGGTAACCTTCGACGCGCTGGTCGATGGCTTGCTGCGCTACATAAAACCGACGGCACGTCAGCATGCCTGACCGTGATCGACACGGCCGGCGCCGTTATTGCGGATCAGGAAGTTGAATCAGTTTCTGAACAGCCGGAATCAATTCCTGAACTCACGCCGTCAGGATATTGGAAATAAAGAGACATCCACTGCTGGCCGATACCAGCTCAGGCCGAAGCGCCCGATGCGGGCTGATCAAGATCGACGATCTCCACTTCCGGACGATCTCCACCGTCCGAATATTCCTCGTGCCATTTGCCCTTGGCGTCCTGGTAGCTGATCTCTACCGGCTCGTCGCCGACCTGTTGCTCCAGCATGACGATCCGTGCCGCCTCCAGTGCCTCGGCATGACTGGCGAACGTTTCGGAGTAGACTCCGTTGGAACGATAGGCCCAGCCGCCGTCGTGCGGCACGATTTCGTAAGTCACCTTCATTTCAAACTTCCTCCGCTTGCGATCCCTCCTATACATTAGTATCGCATCATGGAAGGGGAACTGCAATCTTGCCCGGGCATTGCATGCCGTGAGCCCTGTTCGGCCGGAGATACGGCCTGAGCGGACTATCAGCGAACGAACGAGGTCCCACATTGACCCTTCTCAAACGCGAAAGCCTGATCTTCATCTCGCTGCTCGCGGCTGTGCTCGGGTTTGGCTTCGAGCACGACATCATGGAAGCCGGCCGGACTGCGGCACTCATCGCGGCGGCGGTCCTCATTGGCGCGATCGTGCTCGCCTCGACGCGGGTGGCCCATCACGCCGAAATCCTCGCCGAGAAGGTTGGCGATCCCTACGGCACGATGATCCTTACGCTGTCGGCGGTGGCGGTCGAGGTGCTGATCCTCGCGATCATGATGCAGAATGAATCCTCGCCCACCCTTGTGCGCGACACGATCTACTCAGCCGTCATGCTGGATATCAACGGCATTCTTGGCCTAGCCGCCCTGCTCGGCGGATTGAAGCACGGTGAGCAGCCCTACAACGACGATTCCGGCAAGACCTATGGCGTGATGATCCTGACCGCCATGGGCATATCCATGGTCGTTCCGGAGTTCGTGCCGGAAACGAAGTGGCATTATTATTCAGGCTTCACCATCCTGGCGATGATTGCCCTCTATGGGCTCTTCCTCCGGATGCAGGTCGGCACGCACAGCTATTTCTTCAGCTACAGCTATCCCGGCAAGCTTCGAGACCTCTCGACCCCGCGTGATGATCAGGACCGGCCGGCCACGCTCTCGATCCTTGTGATCCTGTTCGGCGTCGCCCTGATCGGCTTCCTGGCGGAAATCATGTCGACCTTGCTCAACGTCGGCCTCGAGGGCACCGGCGCACCCGTTGCTCTCACGGCCATCGTCGTGGCGAGCATTTCCGCCGCACCGGAAATCCTCACTGCGATGCGCGCCGCCCTGGCAAACCGCATGCAGGCAGTCGTCAACATCGCCATGGGCGCCTCGCTATCTACCGTCATCCTGACGGTGCCTGTGATGGAGACGATCGCGCTCTACACCGGCCAGCCGTTCATCATGGCGATGACGCCGGTACAGACCGTCATGACCGCCATCACGCTGATCGCCGCGGCCATCAACCTCAACGACGGAGAGACAAACGCGATCGAGGGAATGACCCATTTCGTGCTCTTCGCCACCTTCCTGATGCTTTCCGTTCTCGGCCTGTGACACGCCGTCACAGGGGAACTTTTCAACCGGTTTAGCCGTTGCCGAGGACACCCCAACAGGGTTGGCGCCCCATTGCCGTCATGGATCGGGGGCATGAGTCCGCTCACGAGTCGTGAAACAGACAGGAGCCGAGCGAGTTGAAAAGATTGGAAGTGATCGACGGCATGCGGGGATATTTCCTCGTTTTCATGCTGCTAAACCATCTGGTCTTCGCTGGCGGGCTATGGCTCGTCGAGATCAATCACCGAAACCTCGCGTTCGTCGAGGACGCCCAGGGGTTCGTGTTCCTGTCGGGTCTTTTGACAGGCATGGTCTATTCACGGCGCATGCTGCGGGAAGGCTATGGCGCTGGTCAGGCGCGCATCTATTCGCGCGTGGCCCAGCTCTACCGCTATTCAATGGGCGTCGTGCTCACGATACTGGCGCTGAAGCTCTTTCTGCCCGGCGCTCCGGCCCTGTGGACCAACTGGATCGGCGAGACGCGACTGGACGATCCGTTCCGCCTCGCCGCGGTCGCGACCTTCCTGTTCCAGCCGACCTTCATGGACATCCTGCCGCAATACGTCGTCTACATGCTGGCGGCCCCGGTCGCGATCTGGTTCTGTGTCAACGGCCGCTGGGCAACCGTCGCCATCACCTCACTCCTGCTCTGGACCGCCGCCCAGCTCGGCCTCCATCGCATCGTGACCATGCCGCTCAACGAATGGCTCGCCTCGGTCGGACCGGACAAGGAAGGCGTGCGAGCGAGCTTCAACCTGCTCGGCTGGCAGATCGTCTTCTTCACGGGCGTCATTGCAGGTTCGCTGACGGCTGTGAACAAGGTCGACTGGAAGCAGGTGTTCGATCCACGCAAGACGCGTCTTGTCACCGTCGCGCTGGCCGTCTGCCTGTTCTTCCTGCCGCTCCGCCTCATGACGGCGCATGGCCTCATGCCCGGCATCGTGCTCGAGAAGTTCGGCCTCATGGAGGTCCGGTCCGATTTCGGCCCGGTCTACCTGATGAACTTCGCCGCCGTCGGCTATCTATTCGCCTGGACGCTGATCGCCGGCCCGAGGCACGAGAACGAAACGATCCGCCGGGTGGCGGCCGTGCTCACCTCTATCTTCTCGTTCCGTTACCTGCAGTTGCTTGGTCGCCATTCGCTGCAGATCTACGCATGGCACGTGCTGATCGTCTATCTGGTGTTCTACATCGACGGTCGCACAGCGGAATTCAGTCAGGTCACCAAGACCGTAATCGCGGTCGGCTGCCTTGCCCTGCTTTCCCTCCCTGCCCTGTGGCGGGAGCGCGAACGCCTGCTGGGCGAACCGCCGGCCACGTCCAACGGTGCCAAGGTAGTGGCCTGACGGCAGACAACAAAAAGGGCGGAGCCGCTGGCTCCGCCCTTTCCATTTCATCCGTTCGATTTTTTACCGGCAAGCTGCGCAGAAGCGCTGGATGCGATGGCAGGCCTCTTCCAGCTTGGCGTTCGAGGTCGCATAGGAAACGCGGAAGTTCGGGCCAAGGCCGAAGGACGAGCCGTGGACGGTGGCGACGCCCTCGGTAGCCAGCAGTTCCATCACGAAGTCCTCGTCGGTCTCGATAACCTTGCCCGACGGGGCGGTCTTGCCGATCAGGCCGGCGCACGACGGGTAGACGTAGAACGCACCTTCCGGCTTCGGGCAAACGATGCCGGTCGCCTGGTTCAGCATGGAGACGACAAGGTCGCGACGCTCCTCGAAGGCCTTCTTAGACTGCTGGATGAAGTCCTGCGGACCGTTGAGGGCCTCGACAGCCGCCCACTGGGCGATCGAGCAGGCACCGGAGGTCTGCTGACCCTGAATCATGTCCATCGCCTTGATCAGCGGCAGCGGGCCGGCAGCGTAGCCGATACGCCATCCCGTCATCGCGTAGGCCTTGGATACGCCGTTCATGGTGAGCGTGCGCTCGTAGAGGCCGGGCTCGACCTGGGCCGGGGTGTAGTAGACGAAATCGCCGAACACGAGGTGTTCGTACATATCGTCGGTCAGCACCCAGACGTGCGGATGCTTCATCAGCACGTCGGTCAGTGCCTTCAGTTCGTCATAGGTATAGGCAGCGCCCGACGGGTTCGACGGCGAGTTGAACATGAACCACTTGGTCTTCGGCGTAATCGCCTTCTCGAGCTGCTCGGCCGTCAGCTTGAAATTGTTCTCGATCGTGGTCTCGACGAACACCGGCTTGCCGCCGCACAGCGCGATCATCTCGGGATAGGAAACCCAGTACGGGGCCGGGATGACCACTTCATCCCCCGGATTGATCGTCGCCATGAAGGCGTTGAAAAGAATCTGCTTTCCGCCGGTCCCTACGATCACCTGCTCCGGCTTGTAGTCGAGACCGTTCTCGCGCTTGAACTTGTCGGCGATCGCCTTGCGCAGTTCCGGAATGCCGGCAACCGGCGTGTACTTCGTCTCGCCGCGGGCGATTGCGGCGACCGCCGCATCCTTGATGTTCTGAGGCGTATCGAAGTCGGGTTCGCCGACGGAGAGCGAAATGACGTCCTTGCCTTTCGCTTTGAGGTCCCGGGCCATCTGCGTCACGGCGATGGTCGCGGAAGGCTTGATGCGGGAAAGGGCGTCGGCAAGAAAGGCCATGATCTTCGGTCCTGAAGCTGTTGCGAGTTGGGAACTCCGTGCGTGGGGCTCCAGGTTCAAGCTCTATGGCGAATTCGCCCCGCTGTTTCAAGCGGAAAGGCGTCTCGGAGACAATCTGCCTGCCGGGCTTTCCGGGCGTTTCGTAACGGACGGGTAAAAATTCCCCATTACCATCCTCCTGGTCGAACGGGCCGGACCATGGAGGTGTCTGACAATGTCCAGTCTCTTCACAAACCTCGTCAGGGGCGAGGATGGTGCCTGGTCGACGGCCTACGGCCCCTTTGTCCTGCGCACGGCGCTGCAGCCGATATTCCGCCAGCCGGCAAAGGGCGTATTCCAGCTCGCCGCCCTGCAGGGCCTGGTGCGGCCCGAGAAGAACGGCGATCCGTATTCGCCGCAGCAGTTCCTGCCTCTGGTCGATCGCGCCGACATCCCCCGGATAGACGGTGCGTTGCGGGCGATTCACATTCTTAATGCCGGGCTGGAAGATTATGAAAACGCGTCTGTTTTGGTGAACTTCAATCCGGATCTCCATCCAGACGCGGATTCGCTTCGCCACGCCCTGGAGCACATCCGGCTGGCGGCGCATGAGGCATCGATCCCGCCGTCCCGGATCGTCTGCGAAATCCCGCTCGGCGCCGTTCGCCAGGAGACCCGCGCGCTGGCGCTGGCCCGACAGCTACGCGACACCGAGTTCCAGTTCTCTCTTTCCGACTACGGCGCCTATGAAGGGGATCTGGAGCGCGTCCACCTCTTCAAACCGCGCTACGCCCGCTTCGACAGTGCCTGGGTGCGCGACTTCATGCACAATCCTGCGGGCGCCGCGCTGATCAAGGTGGTCGTCCGGCAATTCGTCGAAAACGGCTGCGAGCCGATCTTCGACCGTCTGGAGGAGGAATGGCAGATCGAGCTGTGTAGCGAGATCGGCGTCCCCCTGCTCCAGGGCTACGGCCTTGCCGAACCCCGCCTCGTGCCAGCCGGCTTCCGCCGCGATTTCCCGCCGATGCTTCCGCCCCTCGAGCCCGAGGCGCACACGCCTCTACCCAGGCCGAATGAAGCCCGGAACGAGGCACCCCCGCCCCCCAAACTCCGGCCAATCCATCATCGCCCGGTGTTCGGCAAGCGCCACGGCTGACCCGTCGAGCCGCTCTGCGCCGCATCCGTTAACGGATCACGATAAGGCCACAATAAATGCACGGCCTTGCCTCAATTCCGTCTCCAAGCCGTCCACTTGGAGCGATCTTTTCTGTGTGCAAGAGACAGCAAGGGATAGCAAGGGATCAGCCATGTTTCTCGACGAGGAGCCCACGACAACAAACCGCCTGAACCGCTACGCCGGATCGGCCTGGACCAGCGCCCTCGCGCTCGCCTCGTGTGTGCTCATGCTCTTCATGCTTTCCGGCACCGCCAGCGCGGGAACGACCACGCCCCCGACGACCGGCTTCGTTGCAACTGCAGGCGAGGCCGCCCTCGCCCAGACCCTCGGTCCAGCCGATCAGCGCATCCTTCTCGGTCTGATGCTGATCGCCCTGTCGATCATGGCCGCGACGAGCCTCGGCTTCTGGCGCCGAAGCGTGAAGGACTTCCTGCGCGCCGGAGGGAACCGCCATGGCGCCTGAACATCCCCGGCGCCCGCAGCCGACCCGGTGGAGCCGGCTCGGCCCGACCGAGAAGGTCGTGACGATCGCGCTCGCCGCCATAGCCCTCGTCGGCCTCGTCCTGATCGCGGACGGGCTCTATCTGAAGACGAAGGCCCTCGCATCACAGATCCTCCAAGATCGCGGCGTGGTGCTGAACCTGTCAGGCACTGCCTCGACGGGGCCGCTGCTGGTCTTGCGCCCGCGGACGAGCGTTACCGGCTGACCGGCCAGACCCCCGGCCAGTCCTGTGGGATCAACGTACAGGCCGCCACAATCATCCTTTGTCCTCTGCTGCTTCAGCACCAGTTCACCGTGTCAGCGCGTGGATTGATCGTCCATTCGAACAACGTCACGCAGTCTCCGATGCCGCGCTCCTTGTAAAACGTGCTGATCTTGCGCAGTGCCTGCAAGACGTTGCTTAGACCGGGCACCTGATCTATGCTTGTGGCGTCGCGAAAAACGACCACTGTGAGGCCTGCCTTGCCCCAGATTGGTCGCGTACACGCCAACCCTGCCTGACATGGTTCGGCCAGCGTCTCCCAAACAGTCGCCCATAGCCATCGAGCTAGCGGTGTTTTGTCGACATCGATCGATGCCAGGAGCGTTGGAGCACAGCGATGAAGGCAATTGAGTTTAACGAATATGGCGGCCCCGACGTACTTCACGTCGTCGACGTCGAAGCGCCACATGCCGGCCCTGGCGAAGTGAGGATCAGGGTTCGTGCTGCGGGAGTGAACCCGTCAGACTGGAAGCGCCGCGAAGGCCAGTATCGCGCCTTCGAGGACGTACACTTTCCGACCGGGCTCGGCGTGGAAGGTGCCGGTATTGTTGACGAGATCGGACCGAATGTCACGGACGTCGCGGTCGGCGACATGGTGTTCGGGTTCGGCGAGAACATGATGGCGGAGCAGGCAGTTCTCACCCATTGGGCCATGAAACCCGATAACCTGTCGTTTGAGGTTGCGGCCTGCCTGCCTGTCGTGACGGACACCGCTACGCGCGCGCTGGACCAGGTCGGGATAGCAAAGGGGCAGACCCTGCTGGTCAGCGGGGCTGCCGGAGGCGTGGGGACAGCGGTCGTCCAACTCGCCCGTCTGCGTGGCATTGCCGTCGTTGGCACCGCGAGTGCGACGAAGCACGATTACCTGCGCAAACTGGGCGCTGTTCCGACCACCTATGGGGAAGGGCTGGAGGAGCGCGTGCGCGAGTTGATGCCGGACGGCGTCGACGCGGCAATCGACGTTGCCGGCTCCGGGATCATTCCCGAACTGATCCGAATCGTCGGCGATCCCGAACACGTCCTTTCCGTCGCAGACTTCTCGGCCGAGGAATACGGTGCCAAATTCTCGCATGGGCCGCCAGTCGATCCGGCACGCTTGCTGGCTGAGATGGCCGAGCTGTATTCAGCCGGATCGATTACGTTACATATCGATCAAACCTTCCCGCTGGATCGAGCGAAGCAGGCACAGGAGATCAGCCAGTCGGGCCATGTAACCGGCAAGCTGGTTGTCTGTGTCGATTAAGACAGCGAGCAGTCTGGCGCATCGCATCGCCATGGCGCAACTCACCGTCCAGTCTTCTCCAGACAGGCTGCTGGAGACGCGCACGACGCCTGATCTGCTCCCGCACTGCCCGCCGGACCGAACAGCACCAGCTATTCTTCTGGTTGAATCCGTACCGGAACGGGACAGTGAAAAGGCCCCCGGGCTTCTCTGAACGACATTGCAGAAAAAACTTGCAGTCGTCGCTCCGAGGCTAATTCGAGGCAATTTCGAGGCAAAATATGCGGAAAACGACAAAAAAAAGTTTGCTAAACGGCAATTTTCTACCGGTCTTCGACGTAAAAATCCCGTATTTTAAGAATCACAAATATACGACGCTCGATTGCCGTAAGAAAACTTTTGCTTGCCAAGCGAGTATAAACCTAGCACTCTCGCCGTGTTCGGGCAGTTAGCGAGCACGGGAAGACCTTATAATTCATGCGGGCCGGAGACGCAAAAAAGTCCGGGCAGACGGTAGGCGGGCGATCTCTTGTGACCGGCCGACGGAAAACCGCTGCGGTAACTGGGACCCTTTCCTCACATTTCGAGAAATGCCTGCCAAATACCCGTAATGGGTTTGTTGCAATGCTGCCCGATGTCCGGGCAGAGAGAAAAGGACCTGACGCATGGCCGAGACTGGCACTGTAAAGTTTTTTAACACCGACAAGGGCTTCGGCTTCATTAAGCCGGACAATGGCGGCGCTGATATCTTCGTACACATTTCCGCTGTTCAGGCTTCTGGTCTCCAGGGTCTTACCGAGAACCAGAAAGTTTCCTTCGACACGGAACCGGACCGGCGCGGCAAGGGACCGAAAGCCGTCAATCTGCAGATCGCAGGCTGATCTTTCTCCCAACCATCTCAATTCGCGTATCGGCCCGGCAAACTTGCCGGGTTCTTTTGTTCAGCCTGCGTTCAGGCGAGCGAGCCTAGCCTTCACCCAAGCTTCCCGAACGGAAGCCAATTATCACGGTGAACGAGGATCGAACGCCATGACAAAGTTCGCACGCTACGCCCTGCTTTCGGTGGCTCTTGCCACTGCGGCGGTCTCCGCTGCCTCCCCGGCTGCGGCTGGTGGCCGCCATCATCGTCACGATGACCGCGCCATCGCGCTCGGAATTGTGGGGCTTGCCACGGGTGTCGCCGTCGGCGCCGCGATTGCCAACCAGCCCCGTTACGTCGAGCCCGGTTACTACGACGAACCGGCATACATGCCTCCGCCGCCCCCGCCGGCGCCCGCCTACTACCCGCCCCATCGCCCGGCCTACGTCAATGAATACCCGGCAGCCCCGGTCGCCGGCGGCATCATCGAACCGTGGACGCCGGAATGGTACGACTACTGCGCCGCCCGTTACCGCAGCTTCTCGCCCAGCAACGGCACCTATGTCGGCTACGACGGCCGCTCCCATTTCTGCATTGCCGGCTGAGGCATGGACAACGGGCTGACGCCTTCCCGAGTCAGAGCCCCCGGAGGAACGGATTAGTCCGCCGTTCCTCTCCGATCCGTCCGCCCGGGCCATGTCCGCAGATGAACCCGACATCGTCGCCGAGCGGGAACACTTTGTCCCGGATTGAATCCAGCAATTGTTGATGGTTGCCGCCCGGCAGATCCGTCCGGCCGATGGAGCCTGAAAACAGCACGTCCCCGACATGAGCGAAGTTCTGCGCGCGGTTGAAATAGATCACGTGTCCGGGCGCGTGGCCGGGTGTATGGTAGACTTCGAACGCGTGCTCACCGAACGCCACCTTGTCACCGTCCGACAGGAACCGGTCAGGCTTGCAGTTGCGCACATCCATCGCCACACCAAAGCGCTTGCCCTGTTCCTCGAGCCTGTCGAGCAGCGGCGTGTCATCGACATGCGGGCCGATGATCTTCAAACCGAGTTTCTCCTTCAGCTCCTCCGCACCGCCGGCATGATCGATATGCCCGTGAGTGAGCCAGATTTCCTTCGCGGTAATGCCGTTCTGCTCCAGCGCCGTGATGATCTGGTCGACGTCACCGCCGGGATCGATGACCACCCCCTCCTTGGTCTCGCTGTCGAACAGGATGGTGCAATTCTGCTGGAAGGGAGTAACCGGAATGATTCCGGCCTGCAACTGGCCCATGGATGCCTCGACGGTTCTCGTTCGGAAGAGGGACGGATACAGCGTCGCACCGCTTTCCGCCAGACTTTTCGGCTCTTTCGTCACCTCTTCAGACACGGGACGCAACCGCTGCCATACCCACCGTCCACGGCAAGCTTGCCCGCCAGGTCAGGTCGGGGCGACAAGGTTCTGGAAACTCCCGCCTATTGCCGATTTTCTATGGCGTTTTTTTCGTTCTGCCCTTAGTTCTTGGCCCGGAAAGACGTAAATGGGCCGGACGGGCGAATATAATCGCCGATACCGCGCGATTCGCGCCGAAGCCCACGGAAAGGATGGAGCGCCGTGGCGCCGCAGAAGACCGTTCGCAAGGAACTGCCCGAAATTCCCGTTGTCGACGACAAGACGATCGACTTCGACACGATCGAATCGCTGTTCTTCGCCTATCGCGACTTCATATCCGACCCGGACGCCATCCTCTCCAAGATCGGGTTTGGCCGGGCTCATCACCGCGTCGTCTATTTCGTCAGCCGCAGCCCCGGCATGACCGTCGCCGACCTGCTCGCCATCCTGCAGATCACCAAACAGAGCCTGGCCCGCGTGCTGAAGGAACTGATCGATTCCGGCTATATCCGTCAAATGGCGGGTCCGGCGGACCGCCGTCAGCGCCGCCTCTACCCGACCCTCGCCGGCCGAGAACTGGCGCTGGCTCTTTCCGAGCCGCAGTCGCGCCGCATCGCAAGGGCGCTCGAAGGGCTCTCGCCGGACCAGCGCGACGGCGTGCGCCGCTTCCTGAAGGGCATGCGCAGCAGCCAACCGGTGGCTGCGAAGGATGGAGAGGACTGACATGGCGCGCAACGGTCCGGTCGCCGACGATGCGGCGCATCTTCTCATTGTCGACGACGACACGCGCATCCGCGATCTGCTTCATCGCTACCTGACCGAACAGGGATTTCGCGTCACCGTCGCGGCGGATGCGGCCGAGGCGCGCCGCAAGCTGGAAGGGCTGGATTTCGATCTTCTCATCCTCGACGTGATGATGCCGGGTGAAAGCGGCCTGTCGCTGACGCAGAGCCTCGCTGAAAACAAACGGACGCCGGTCATCCTGCTGACCGCCCGCTCCGAGGCGGAATCCCGCATCGCGGGGCTCGAGGCGGGCGCCGACGACTATCTCGCCAAGCCATTCGATCCGCGCGAACTGGTGCTGCGCATCAACAACATCCTCAAACGCAACACCGTGGCCGGCGCTCCGAAGATCGAACAGGTCATGTTCGGGCCCTATTCCTTCTCCATCGTCCGCAAGGAGTTGAAGAAGGCGTCGGAAACCATCAAGCTGACGGAACGCGAGCAGGAAATCATGCTGCTGTTCGCAACGCGCGCCGGCGAGACCATCCCGCGCCACGAACTGATCGGCGATGACGCCGAGGTCGGAGAACGGACCATAGATGTCCAGATCAACCGCCTTCGGCGCAAGATCGAGGACGACCCGGCCAATCCCGTGTGGCTGCAGACGGTTCGCGGCATCGGCTACCGGCTGAGCATGGATTGAGGCTGTCTTCGGCAGCAAGCCGGAGATGAAGGACGGACATGGCGATCTTCGAGTCCATACGCAAGGGGGAGGACCGGCAGTCTTCTTCCGGCCTGAAACGGATGAGCCGCTGGCTTCGCAGGCAACTGCCGACCGGCCTGTTCATGCGGTCGCTGATCATCATCATCGCGCCGATCCTCATTCTGCAGACCGTCCTCGCCTTTGTCTTCATGGAGCGGCACTGGCAGACCGTCACCCAGCGCCTGTCGGCCAGCGTGACGCAGGAGATCGCGGCGATCATTGACGTGATCGAAACCTATCCCCACGACGGCGACTACACCGATCTCGCGAGAATCGTGGAGGACAACCTCCGCATGACCATCTCCATACAGCCGGGCGAGAAGCTGCCCGCACCACGGCCGAAACCGTTCTTCTCCCTGCTCGACCAGACGCTCACCAACGAAATTACCCAGCAGATCGGCCGCCCGTTCTGGATCGATACTGTCGGCAATTCGCGCCTGCTGGAAATCCGCATCCAGCTCGAAGGAAGGGTCCTTCGCATCTTCGTCAACCGCAACCGTGCCTATGCCTCGAACTCGCACATCTTCATCGTCTGGATGGTCGGCACCTCGCTTGTCCTGATCATCATCTCGACGCTCTTCCTGCGCGGCCAGATCCGGCCGATCCTCGCACTTGCCCGCGCCGCCGAAAGCTTCGGCAAGGGCCAGCAGATGCCCGAGGATTTCAGCCCGCGCGGTGCCGACGAAGTACGGCGCGCCGGCCTTGCCTTCATCCTGATGCGAGAGCGCATCGAGCGGCAGATGGAGCAGCGTACGGCCATGCTCAACGGTGTCAGCCACGACTTGCGCACCATCCTGACTCGCTTCAAGCTGCAGCTGGCGCTGGCGGGCGACAATCCCGAGCTCGAAAGTCTCAACAAGGATGTCGAGGACATGCAGACCATGCTCGAAGGCTACATGGCCTTCGCACGCGGCGAGGCCGAAGAGGATGTCGGCGAGGTCCGGCTGAGCGACATCTTGAAGAAGGTGGAGGCCGATTTCGAGCTTCACGGCAAGGAAATGAGCTGGAGCATCGACGGCGAGGACAACCTGAAGGTCCGGCCGAACGCGTTTACCCGCCTGATCGGCAACCTCGCCTCGAACAGCCGCCGCTACGCAAACCGCATGAACGTAGAGGCTAAGCACAGCGCCAAATGGCTAACGATCACCTTCGATGACGACGGTCCGGGCATTCCGGAACATGCGCGTGACGATGTGTTCAAGCCTTTCTACCGGCTGGATGAGGCGCGCAACCTTGATTCCTCCGGCACCGGCCTCGGGCTTGCCATCGCCCGCGACATCGCACGCAGCCACGGCGGTAACGTCACACTCGGAGACAGTCCTCTTGGTGGCTTGCGGGCGACGGTCAGGATACCGGCCTGATGCTCACATCAACTTTCGGCCGTTCGGGACCGGGCGCTCGGTCGCGGCGAGAACGATCGCGCCGCTCTCGTCCTCAAAGCCGAGCGTCAGCACTTCCGAGCGGAACGGTCCTATCTGGCGCGGCGGGAAATTGACGACCGCCATCACCTGACGGCCGAGCAGTGTCTCCGGCGTGTAATGCACGGTGATCTGCGCCGAGGACTTCTTGATCCCGATCTCCGGGCCGAAATCGATCTTCAGCTTGTAGGCCGGCTTACGCGCCTCCGGAAACGGCAGCACTTCAACGACCGTGCCGATACGGATGTCCACCTTCTCGAAATCGGCGAAGGTGATCGTTTCGCCGGATACGTCGGAACTCACTTCGCCAACTCCTCGGCCCGCTTGCGGGCGGCCTCAATCGCCTTGTCGAACAGCGGCTGCATACCGTCTTCTGCCATGAGGACGGAGAGCGCGGCAGCGGTGGTACCGCCTGGAGAGGTCACGTTCTGCCTCAGTCTGGCGGCGTCGTCGGGGGACTGGTGCAACAGTTCACCAGCCCCCGCGACAGTCTCTCGTGCGAGCCGCATGGCAAGGTCCGCCTGCAGACCGGCCTTGCGGCCAGCCTCTGCCATGCACTCCACGAGGTAGAAAACGTAGGCCGGCCCACTGCCGGAGACCGCCGTGACGGCGTTGATCTCAGCTTCGGAGGAGACCCACTCGACCGGCCCTGAAACCTTCAGAAGATCCTGCACTCGAGCGCGCTGCGCCTCGTTCACTCTGGCGTTGGCAAAGGCACCGGTGATGCCGCGACCGACCATGGCCGGCGTATTCGGCATAGCGCGAACCATGCCGACCGATCCGAGATGACGCTCCAGCGTCGAAAGCGTGGTACCGGCCGCGATCGAAACCACGACCGTATCAGCAGCCACACACTTCTTAAGGCCGGGCAGCACGGCTTCCATCATCTGCGGCTTGACGGCGAGGAACAGAATGGACGGCTGCAAGCCATCCGGAACTTCGGTAACCCAGCGCGCCCCGGCATCGGCGATGATGGCCTGCATCTTGTCCGACGGCCCCGGATCGACCACGGTGACGTCCGCCCCCGCGACCCCGCTCTTGAGCCAGCCTGTCAGCATGGCGCCGCCCATATTGCCGGCGCCGATGAGCAGGATGTGGCGGGAACTCGCAGCAGGCATGTTACGCTTCTCCGGCAGTTTCGAACAGCACGGCGTCGATCGCCGCCTTGGCGTCCATGCCGGACCAGACGACGAACTGGAACGCCTGGAAATAGGCCTCACACGCATCGATCGCGCTTGATAGCAGGACTTCGACCTGGCGGTTGGTGGGTTCAGCTCCACCGGCAAGCAGCAGCGACTGACGGAAGATCACCACGTCCTCCTGCCGCCACAGGTCGAAATGGCCCATCAGGACCTGACCGTTGACGAGCGAAAGCAGGCGGATCACTTCGTTGACACGCGCCTCGGGAATACGGATGTCGAAGGCGCAGGCCAGATGCAGCGCCTCAAACTCCTCCATCCAGGAGAAGGAGACATGGTAGTCGGCCCACCGCCCTGCGACGGTCATGGCAATTTCGTCCTCCCCGGAACGCTCGAATGACCAGTCGTTGTTCGATGCCACGAACTCAATCATGTCGACGGGATTGGATTGGCGCTCAAATTCCATTTCCATAAGGCTCATGCGGGCACCTTCTTGAGGGAAAACGAAACACCTCGGCGGCAACGCATACCGACGCAACTCCGTACTCCCGAACCAGACCAGGAATGACTACCTAGTGAACGTCAGGGTAAAGCACGCACCCTGCCTGAAACTTGTGACGTCCGTTTCGAATCATCATTTAAAATCAGTGTATAGACGCCCCTCACCAACACCAGCCCTTTAATTGTTCCGGTCGTCTCCGCGCTGTGGAAACACCTTCTCGCGAAACGCGACGAAGCCATCGTAAACGACTCTGGAGATTGGCTTTTTCACGCTCCCGGCGGATGTGGAAAAGATCATGCAGAACGTCTCACGAAAGCTGTGGGCGACTCAAAAAAACACCGCCTCGAACGAAAAAGGGGCGCGACCCTGCCGCACCCCTTCGCAATCATCTCTTGGTACTGCCGATTAACGGCGGTTCGGGCTCAGCCCTTGGCGGCCAGCTTTGCCTCGAGTTCAGCGATTCTGGCGGCAAGCACCTCGTTCTCGTCACGCGCCTTGATCGCCATTTCGCGCACGGCCTCAAACTCCTCGCGCTTGACCACGTCCATACTGTTGAGCCAACGCTCGGCCTGGGCGTGGAAGGCCGTCTCCATCTCCTTGCGCACACCCTGGGCGGCGCCGGCTGCATCGGTCATGAGCTTGGCGAATTCATCCAAGATGCGGTTCGGTCCGGTCGTCATCCCTTGGCTCCTTGTTCGCGTCGATTTCCGGTTTCCGCGATCGTCCCGCGGTCCTGTTTTCAGGTAGGCGCTCGGCCCCTCCGATGCAAGCGGAAAGGGCGTCCGCGAGACTGCCATACAACGGTCGCGGCAAGATTCCATCTTGACCCGCATCCGTTGCAAAGCCATTTTCCGCCCGATTAAACGAAAGTACCGCCTTGCAGACAGCCGCCGCCTTTTTTGCCGTCCTGCCCTTCCCGGCAATTGATCCGGTTGCCTTTTCCATTGGCCCGCTCGCCGTTCACTGGTACGGCCTCGCTTACGTCGCGGGCATCCTGCTCGGCTGGTGGATCGCCCGGCGCCTGATCGCAAAAAACTCGCTGTGGCCCAATGCCACGCCGGCAGTCACCGCGCAGCAGCTCGACGATTTCATCCTCTGGGCCGCCGTCGGCATCGTGCTCGGCGGGCGTCTCGGCTATATCCTGTTCTACGATTTGCCGACCATCGCCGAGAATCCCATGCGTGCGATCGAGATCTGGAACGGCGGCATGTCCTTTCATGGCGGCTTCCTCGGCGCGACCTTGGCAATGATCATTTTCGCCCGCCGCCACGGCATCGCCATCTGGAGCCTGTTCGATCTCGTCGCCAGCGTCGTTCCCGCCGGGCTTTTCTTTGGTCGCCTCGCCAATTTCGTCAACGCCGAGCTCTGGGGCCGCGTCAGCGATGTACCCTGGGCGATCGTATTCCCGACCGGCGGCCCCCTCCCCCGCCATCCAAGCCAGCTTTACGAGGCGGCGCTGGAGGGCCTGCTCATCCTCGTCGTGCTGCAGGTCATGGCGCGCGGCGGCGCGCTGCGTCGTCCCGGTCTGATCACCGGCGTCTTCGCGATCCTCTATCCCTCGGCCCGTATCTTCGTGGAATTCTTCCGCGAGCCTGACGCACAGCTCGGCTATCTCGCCGGTGGCTGGTTGACGATGGGCATGCTGCTGTCACTGCCGATGCTCGCAGCCGGTATCTGGGCGCTGCTGCGTGCGCTGCGCAAGGTCGCCGACGAAGCGAGGGCAAGGTCGTGACCACAGCGCTCGGAGAAAAGATCAAGGCCCTGATCCGCGCCAACGGCCCGATCAGCGTGACCGACTATTTCGCGCTCTGCCTCGCCGATCCGCAGCATGGCTACTATCAGACGCGCAATCCGTTCGGCGCCAACGGCGATTTCGTTACCGCGCCCGAGGTCAGCCAATTGTTCGGCGAGATGATCGGGGTCTTCGTCGTGCACGCCTGGCAGAGCCACGGCAAGCCCACCCCCGTCTGCCTGGTTGAGGTCGGCCCCGGTCGAGGCACGATGATGTCCGACATGCTGCGGACGATAGCCCGCGTTGCTCCCGATCTGTTCGAGCAGGTGAGCGTCCATCTCGTCGAAACGAGCGAGCGGCTGCGCAACGTGCAGAAGAAGACGCTCGAAGCATACGAAGGCAAGATCGACTGGCATGACGGTTTCGACGAACTGCCGGAAGGTTTCACCCTGCTCGTCGCCAACGAACTGTTCGACGCGATCCCGATCCGGCAATTCGTCAAGACCCCGACCGGTTTTCGCGAGCGCATGGTCGGCCTCGACGCGGATGACAATCTCGCCTTCACCGTCGGCGTCGCCACACTCGACCCTGCCCTCCTGCGCGAATTCGAGACCCTGCCGGCAGACGGCACGATTTTTGAAGTCTCACCCGCCCGCCTTGCTGTGCTGGAGGTGATCTGCGAGCGTATGAAGAAGTTTGGTGGCACGGCACTGGTCATCGACTACGGCCACCTGAACACCGGTTTCGGCGATACGCTGCAGGCGGTCCTCGCCCACGAATATGATCCGCCGCTTGCCCATCCGGGCATGGCGGACCTGACGAGCCATGTCGATTTCGAGCAATTGGCCCGCGCCGCCGCCGGTTTCGGCATGCAGATCAATGGCCTGTTGCACCAGGGCGATTTCCTGCGCGGCCTCGGCCTTGAGGAACGCGCCACGGCGCTGGCACGCGGCAAATCTCCGGAAACCCAGAAGGAGATAGCCGCAGCCGTCGACCGGCTGGCCGGTGCGGGACAAGCCAAGATGGGTGACCTGTTCAAGGTTCTCGCCTTCTCCAGCCCACCCGTTCAGCTGCTCCCCTTCCGCAGCCGGAACGATTGACAGCCACGACCGGCATGGGTCACGATCCGCCGCGTTCGAGCCGCTTCGGCGGCGATTGCGCCACGTGTCCATGGTCGACCCCGGATATCGAAGTCCCGCGTAGTCGGGCAGGAAACGGAGATGACATGCTGAGCGACAACCGACCACAGCCGATCGAAAGCACCCTGCTCGGCGACGCCGCGCCCGGCATCCGCCATGGCTTCTTCACCCGCCAAGGCGGCGTGTCTGACGGCAGCTACGCCGGCCTGAACGTCGGTCTGGGCTCCAACGACGCGCCGGAGCGTGTCGCCGAAAACCGCGCCCGCGTCGCCGGCTGGTTCTCGCTGCCGGCGGAACGGCTCGCCACCCTGCATCAGGTCCATTCACCGGACGTACACGTCGTGAGCGAGACCTATGGCGGTGAACGCCCGAAAGCCGACGCGCTCGTCACGGCGAGCCCAGACATCGCCATCGGCGTCCTCACCGCGGATTGCGGCCCCATCCTGTTCGTCGACCCCGAGCACCGTGTGGTCGGCGCGGCGCACGCCGGCTGGAAGGGCGCACTTGAGGGCGTGCTCGAAAATACTATCGAAGCGATGCTTCGCCTCGGCGCCACCCGCCGCACCATCCGCGCCTGCCTCGGCCCCTCGATCAGCGGTGCGAACTACGAGGTCGGTCCCGAATTCGTTGACCGCTTCCTTGCCCGCGAGTCCGCCTACGAAAAATTCTTCCGCCCCTCGTCCCGCGAGGGACACGCGATGTTCGACCTGCCCGGGCTGACGCTCGCACGCCTGACCGCGGCCGGCATAGAGGCCGAAAGTCTCGGCCTGTGCACCTATGCCGATCCGGCACGTTTCTATTCCTACCGGCGGACGACGCATGCCGGCGAACCCGATTATGGACGCCAGATCTCCGCGATCGCCATACTGGAGGACTGAAGATGGCACTTCACTTCGACACCCGGGAATACGCCGAGCGCATGGAACGGCTGAGCCAGGCGATGCAGGCGAACAAACTCGATGTGATGCTCCTGTTTTCCCAGGAGAGCATGTACTGGCTGACCGGCTACGACACCTTCGGCTACTGCTTTTTCCAGACCCTTGTGGTGAAGGCGGACGGCACCATGGCGTTGCTCACACGCTCGCCCGATCTGCGCCAGGCCCGCCATACCTCGACGATCGACAACATCGTCGTGTGGATGGATCGCGCCAATGCCGATCCGACCGTCGACCTCAAGAACATGCTGAGCGAAATGGACCTGCTCGGCACCCGCATCGGCGTCGAATACGACACCCACGGGATGACCGGTCGCGTCGCCCGCCTCATCGACAATCAGCTGATGAACTTCGGCGAACTGGTCGATGCCTCCTACCTCGTCAGCGGCCTCAGGCTGATCAAGAGTCCCGCCGAGATCGAGTATGTGCGCCGCGCCGCCGAACTTGCCGACGATGCGCTCGATGCGGCGCTGCCCCTCATACGCGCCGGCGGCAGCGAAGCCGACATTCTCGCTGCCATGCAGGGCGCCATTCTCTCCGGCGGCGGCGACTATCCGGCCAACGAATTCATCATCGGCTCGGGCGAGGATGCGCTGCTGTGCCGATACAAATCCGGACGCAGGACCCTCGACGACAAGGATCAGCTCACGCTCGAATGGGCCGGCGTCAGCGCCCACTACCACGCCGCGATGATGCGCACCGTCGTGATCGGTGACGCCTCCGCGCGCCACCGGGAGCTTTACGCCGCCTGCCACGAGGCCATTGTGGAGATCGAGAAGATCTTGCGCCCCGGCAGCACCTTCGGCGACGTCTTCGACGTCCACGCCCGGGTCATGGACGCCCGGGGCCTGACGCGGCACCGGCTGAACGCCTGCGGCTATTCGCTCGGCGCGCGCTTCTCGCCCTCATGGATGGAGCACCAGATGTTCCATGTCGGCAATCCGCAGCTGATCGAACCCAACATGTCTCTATTCGTCCACATGATCGTGGCGGATTCCGAGCGAGGCACGGCGATGACGCTCGGTCATACCTACCTGACGACCGAGGACGCGCCGCAGGCGCTGTCGCGCCATCCGCTGGAACTCATCGTCCGGTAAACGCTGGGCAATCCTTACCGGGCGTTGACACACCGCCGTGCGGGGACCCATAACTTGCACGGCGGAATTCACGACGGGGACGCTAGGAATGAGGTTCAACGGCCTTCTGTCCGTCCTTCTCCTCGCGGGCGCGCTCAGCGGCTGCAACACTTTGGAAGGACTGACCCCACCGGCCGACATCGCCGATCCGGGCGGATATGCGCCTGAGACGAGCGTGGCGACGAGGACGGCCAACGGCTCCGGCAGCTACATGGCCGCCACCACGCAGCAGAACTATGTCTCCCCGCCGCAGAACACCCTCGAAGCCCAGGCCCGGGCGCTCGAAGCGGGCGCGGCCCAGTCTCCGGCCCAATCACAGCCCCTGTCCCAAACCTCCTCCCAGCCGCTCGGCGCCGCTCAACCCGCGCCGACCGAGCAGGCCTTCCCCGCCGCCCAGCAACAACAGCAGGCGCAGCCTGCGAAGGTTGCGGCAGTTCCTGCGGCAAGCGGCGACGCAATCCGCTTCCTGCCCATCATCGGCGCGCCCGTCCAGGCGGTGACGCCACTGTCGCGCCAGCTCGGCGCCGAAGCCCGCGCCAAGGGCCTGACGATCAAGGGAGCCAACGATCCGGCAAGCCAGCATATCCTGAAGGGATATTTCTCCGCCTTCAGCGATGCCGGCAAGGTCAACGTCGTCTACGTTTGGGACATTCTCGACTCCAACGGCACGCGGCTCCATCGCCTGCAGGGTCAGGAAACCGTCCCTTCGGCCGGCCCGGAACCGTGGGCCGCCGTTCCCGCCTCACTGATGCAGCAGATCGGCAGCCGCACGATCAATGACTACCTCGCCTGGAAGCGGGCGAATTCCGGCTAATGGCCGATTGGTCACAAACTTTTCATGAAAAAGTTCTCCGACCGGTCATCGCCTCTTGCAATCGAGGGGAATGGCGCTAGAAAGCGCCCCATCAGCATGACAACAGGCGGGCCAAAATGAAGGTTTTCGCAGGTAATTCCAATCGGCAGCTTGCCGATGCAATCTGCAATTATCTCAACGTTCCACTCGGAAAGGCCAGCGTCAGACGGTTCGCCGATCAGGAAATTTTCGTTGAAATCCAGGAGAATGTGCGCGGCGAGGACGTCTTTGTCGTCCAGTCCACCTCTTTCCCGGCGAACGATCACCTGATGGAACTGCTCATCATGATCGACGCCTTCCGCCGCTCCTCCGCCCGCCGTATCACAGCCGTGCTCCCCTATTTCGGCTATGCCCGGCAGGATCGCAAACCCGGTCCGCGCACGCCGATCTCCGCCAAGCTGGTCGCCAACCTGATCACCGAGGCCGGTGCCGACCGCGTCCTGACGCTCGACCTGCACGCCGGGCAGATCCAGGGCTTCTTCGACATTCCGACCGACAATCTCTATGCGGTGCCGATCCTGGCCCGCGACGTCAAGGAACACTATGACACCAAGAACGTCATGGTCGTCTCCCCTGACGTAGGCGGCGTCGTACGCGCCCGCTCGCTCGCCAAGCGCCTCGACTGTCTTCTCGCAATCGTCGACAAGCGCCGTGACCGCCCGGGTGAATCCGAGGTCATGAACGTCATCGGCGACGTCACCGGCAAGGACTGCATACTGATCGACGATATCGTCGACTCCGGGGGAACGCTCTGCAACGCCGCCGAGGCCCTCCTGAAGAACGGAGCCACCAGCGTTACGGCTTACATCACCCACGGCGTTCTCTCCGGTGGTGCCGTTACCCGCGTTGCATCCTCGAAGCTGCGCGAGCTCGTCATCACGGACTCGATCCAGCCGACGACCGCCGTCCAGTCCGCCCACAATATCCGCGTACTGACCACGGCCAACCTGCTCGGCGAAGCCATCAACCGCACGGCTGCCGAAGAATCCGTCTCCAGCCTGTTCGACTGAACGCGCTTTAAGGGCGGAAATTGCGGAAAAATGTGTGCTGCGCACAGCCGGCCATTAAAGCCTTTAGTAGTAGCCCCTTAACACTCCGGAAATCAATTTTCCTGACACTCCCGGGATATTTCTCCCGGGAGGTTAATCATGTTTAAAGCCAGTTCGGCTTCGCGTCAGATCAAGGGACTTTCGTCGGTGAAGGCGAAATTTGCCGGTCTGGTGATTGGGGCAACACTCGTTTCGTGCTCCGCCGTCGGCATCCTGAGCTACCAGATTGGCAAAGACGGCCTGATCGAAGCCAGCAAACTGCGGCTTGAAAGCATTGCATCCAACCAGTCGAAGGCGCTTCTCGCCTACAACGAGCGCATCGAACAGTCCATTTCGGAAATCTCGCAGAACACGGCGATCGGCGAAACTGCGGATTCGGCCGCCAACCTCATCCAGATCGAGGAAGCCGCAATCCGTGAGGCCTTCCAGGACAAGTCGAAGAACGTCGAAGAACGTGCTGCCTTCGACGGCTCCAATCTGAAGCTCCTGTACGGCGTTCGCCACGGCACCATCCACGGAACGCTCGCCAGCGCTCGCAAGAACGCGAATGTCAGTGACATCTACGTTGTCGACGTCAACGGTGAGATCATCTACACGGTGACCAAAGGCGACGAGTTCATCACGAATGTCACCGAGCCGCAGAACGCCTCCCTCAAGGCGCTCTACGATCAGGTCGAAGCCGGCGCACTCGACCAGATCCACAGCTCCGGCTTCGTCGACTTCAAGAGCGAGGACGGCGACGTCTCCGCCTTCGTCGCCAAGCCACTCGCCGTCTCGGTCTGGGGTCAGGTCGTCAAACGCGGCACCATCGTCATCCGCGTCTCCGCTCCCAAGCTCGCCTCGATCCTGGCGCCCGAGGGGCTCGGACAGTCGATCGACGAAGCCTTCCTGATGGCCGGCGACGGTTCGCTCCGCGGCGGCACCGTATCGGGTGGCGGACAGATCGCCCCCGAACTGGTCGAAGCCGCGAAGGCACAGCAGAAAGGCTCGGTCTTCGCCGCGGCCGGTGATCACTCCAACTTCTACTCCTACCAGCCAGTGACCCTGTTCGGTCAGCCGCACCTCCTCGTCATCGGCCAGAACGAAGCCAAGGTCCTCGCCTCCGCCAACGATCTCGCCTGGGGCGCCTTCCTCGCCACACTGGCCGTCCTCGTCGCCATGGGCCTCGTCGGCACCTTCGTCGCCGCTGGCCTGACCCGCCCGCTGACCGACCTCGCCGGCCTGATGAACCGCCTGAATGAAGGCGACAAGGGGATCGAGATCAAGGCGGTCACCCGCCGCGACGAGATCGGCATGATGGCCCGTGCACTGGAATCCTTCCGCCAGAGCGCGCTCGACAAGGAGCGCATGGAAGAGGAATCCGAGCGCCGTAGCCACGAGATCGACGAGGAACGCCAGCAGCGCGAGGCCGAAAAGGCCCGCAGCGCCGCCGAGCTGGAGGAAGCTGTCTCCGCACTCGCAGCAGGCCTCAGGAATCTCGCGGCCGGCAAGCTCAACCTCCGCATCGACCGGCCGTTCGTACCCTCGCTCGATCATCTGCGCATCGACTTCAACCAGTCGGTCGAGCAGCTTGAGGAAACGATCAGCATGATCACTGCGAGCGCCGACACGATCCGCGGCGGCTCGAGCGACCTGAAGTCCGCTTCGGAAAACCTTGCCCAGCGCACCGAGCGCCAGGCCGCTTCGCTGGAAGAGGCCGCAGCCGCCCTCGGCGAGATGACGGGCTCCGTCAACGATACCCTGAGACGCTGCGAAACGGCTGTTAAGGTCGCGGCCGAGGCGCTTGAGGGTGCCAAGACCTCCTCCACGGTGGTCAACGAGGCAATCGTCGCCATGGAGCGCATCGAGAGCTCGTCGTCCAAGATCCGCCAGATCATCGATGTCATCGACCAGATCGCCTTCCAGACCAATCTGTTGGCGCTGAACGCCGGCGTCGAGGCAGCCCGTGCCGGTGAGGCCGGCAAGGGCTTCGCGGTCGTGGCGCAGGAAGTCCGCGAACTGGCCCAGCGCTCCTCGGGTGCCGCCCGCGACATCTCGCAGCTCATCAACACTTCGACCACGGACGTCGAGGGTGGCGTGGCGCTGGTTCTGAAGACCGGCGAGAGCCTGCACCAGATCGAGGCGAACATCGTCTCCATCAACGACCACATCGGCGCCATCGCAAATGCTTCGCGCGATCAGTCGACGCGCCTGTCGGAGATCAACTCCTCCGTCAACGATCTCGACCACGTCACCCAGCAGAACGCTGCCATGGTGGAACAGACCACCGCTGCAGCCTTCGCGCTGGCGAGCGAAGCGGACGGCCTCACCCAGCAGGTCAGCCACTTCGCCATCGGCGACCATGCCGTCGGTCAGAGCCGCAAGCAGGCCGCCTGATTTGACAGTCCATCCAAAGAGAAAAACCCCGGCGGGCCTTCCCACCGGGGTTTTTCTTTGTCTGAACGCAAGAACTCACCGACCGGCAGGCAGGGGGCAGGCTTCGCCTTCTTCAAACAATCTGGACCGGGTGAGGAACCGCCTCTCCCGACCGTTGTCGAGCGAAAACATCCCTCCCCGTCCCGGCACCACGTCGATGATGAGCTGGGTATGCTGCCAGACCTCGAACTGCGAGGCGGAAATATAGAACGGTACGCCGCCGATTTCCCCGAGCTTCACATCGGTCTCGCCGACCCGGTATTCGGAGGCCGGATAGCACATCGGCGAGGAACCGTCACAACATCCCCCGGACTGGTGGAACAGGACGTCAGGATGGTCACGCCGGATCTCATCGAGAAACGCCAGCGCTGCATCCGTGGCTATGACACGTGCCGTCGAACCGCTTTCCATTTCCGCCCCCCCCTGGAAAGAATGTCCGGCGACGATGGGGCACGTCGCCGGACGTCCGGGCGATGGCCAGACGCCACCCGGACACGCCTGAGACGATGGCTCAGAAGAAGCCGAGCGCCTTCGGGCTGTAGCTCACCAGCATGTTCTTGGTCTGCTGGTAGTGATCCAGCATCATCTTGTGAGTCTCACGACCGATACCGGACTGCTTGTAGCCACCGAAGGCAGCATGGGCAGGATAGGCGTGGTAGCAATTGGTCCAGACGCGACCGGCCTGGATGTTGCGACCGAAGTGGTAGCAGGTGTTCGCATCACGGCTCCACACGCCGGCACCTAGGCCGTAGAGGGTGTCGTTGGCGATCTCGAGTGCCTCGACTTCATCCTTGAAGGTGGTGACCGAAACGACGGGCCCGAAAATCTCCTCCTGGAAGATTCGCATCTTGTTGTGGCCCTTGAACACCGTCGGCTTGACGTAATAGCCGCCGGAAAGCTCGCCGGACAGCTGGTTGCGATAACCGCCGGTCAGCACTTCCGCGCCCTCCTGCTTGCCGATGTCGATGTAGGAGAGGATCTTTTCGAGCTGTTCGGAAGAAGCCTGCGCGCCAATCATGGTCGACATGGAGAGCGGATCACCCTGAACGATGGCTTCCACTCGCTTGACCGCCTTTTCCATGAACCGGTCGTAGATCTTCTCATGCACCAGCACACGGCTCGGGCAGGTGCAGACCTCGCCCTGATTGAGCGCGAACATCGCAAAGCCTTCGAGCGCCTTGTCGAGGTAGTCATCGTCTTCGCGCATGACATCCTCGAAAAAGATGTTCGGCGACTTGCCACCGAGTTCCAGCGTGACCGGAATGAGGTTCTGCGAGGCATACTGCATGATCAGCCGACCGGTAGAAGTCTCGCCGGTAAAGGCGATCTTGGCGATCCGCGGGCTGGTCGCAAGCGGCTTGCCGGCCTCCAGACCGAAACCGTTGACGATGTTGAGCACGCCTGCGGGCAACAGGTCTGCGATCAGCTCGGCGAGCACCAGGATGGAGGCCGGTGTCTGCTCGGCCGGCTTCAGGACCACGCAGTTGCCCGCGGCAAGCGCCGGGGCGAGCTTCCAGGCAGCCATCAGAATCGGGAAGTTCCACGGAATGATCTGCCCCACGACACCGAGCGGCTCATGGAAGTGGTAAGCGACGGTGTCGTGATCGATCTCCCCGATCGAACCTTCCTGGGCACGGATGCAGGCGGCGAAATAGCGGAAATGATCGATGGCCAGCGGGATATCCGCCGCCATCGTTTCGCGAAGCGGTTTGCCGTTATCCCAGGTCTCGGCCCGCGCCAGCAGATCGAGATTGGCCTCCATCCGGTCGGCGATCCTGTTCAGGATATTGGAACGCTCGGTGGTCGAGGTCCGGCCCCACCTGTCCTTGGCGGCATGGGCGGCATCGAGCGCCAGATTGATGTCGGCTTCGTCCGAACGAGCCACGTCGCACAGCTTTCCTCCCGTGACGGGCGTGGTGTTCTCGAAATAGCGACCGTTGACCGGTTCGCGCCATTCGCCACCGATGAAATTGCCGTACTTCGTCTTGAACGGCGATGTGGTGATGGATTGTACCTGGATATTCATGTTCATCCTCCCTTGAAAACAGCCTCGAAAGGCAATGGAAGGATGATTGCGATACATGCGGCCGGACGATAGACCTCCGGCAGCCTATTGCGGCGCACACTGTTTCAGTTGTGCGACATATGCGTCATGGCTACTGGATGGAAAGACGCTTCAACTTGCGATGAAGCGTGGCACGGCTGATGCCGAGTGCCGCAGCGGTCTGTGAAACATTGCCGTTACTGCGGGAAAGCGCCCGACGCAGAGCGGCCCTTTCCGCCTCCTCCAGGTCGGCCACGGCGCCATCGCGCTCTTCCCTCAGAGCGTCGACGGCCGGCACACCCTGCCGGATACGAGCATCATCGATCTTCAGCGCTATACGCGCCGCCTTGGTCGCCCCGACGACCATATCGTGCTGGTCGACGGCGAGAAGCGCCACGGACGAAACCGGCGCCATCGGAACCATGACGATACGCGCCGCCGGAAACGCCATGCGGAATAGCGTCGTCTCGAGCTTGCCGGCAACGTCCCGCACGGCCTGCGACAGCATGGAGAGCGTCAGATCCGTCACGTCGTCCCGGCAGGTCGATATGTCGAGCGCGCCGACGATCTGGCCGACATGGTCACGGATCGGCGCTGTCGCGCAACTCAGCGATATGTTGGAAGACAGGAAATGCTGATCGCGATGGATCATCACGCTGCGCTCGTCGGCCAGCGCAGTGCCGATACCGTTGGTGCCGACACTGGCTTCGCTCCAGAGGTTCTGCTGCCAGAGCCCCAGCTTGCGGAACTCAACATCGTCTCCCGGCGCGCCGCGGCGATCGATGATGACACCGTTGCGATCGGACAGGACGATGCAACAACCGGAGCGGCCGATGGTCTGATAGAGCCGGTCGAACTCCTCGGCGCACGCATGGATCAGCGGCTCCAGGCGCTCGCGTGCGGCGCGGAACGCCTCACCGTCCACCTGCAGCGGCGTGCGGGCAACATCGGGCGTGAGATGATGAACGTCGAGGCACCGGATCCACGACGCCGCGATCGGCGAACTGACCGCCGCCGAAGGGCTCGAGGCCGTGGCATATACAAGATCGGAATGGCGCATCGACTGTCGCATCGGCTCCTCCCAAAGCTGGCTCAGAATGCTCTCGCCTCCGCCATGTTTCAACGGGAAACACGGGATTCAATAGCAGACCGGGATCGGCTTCGGGGTTTGTCGCAGAATTGCGACAAATTGAGAGCAAATTATGCTGCGGCCGGCCGGCCTTGCTGCAGCGGCTCATGCTTTTCGACTTCCGCCTCGGTAGAACCGTTGACGTCCGCTTCGATCTCGCCGCGTGGCTTCGGATAACCGTAATAGTAGCCCTGTACCTGCTGACACCCCTCGTCGATCAGGAACTCCATGTGCTCCGCCTTCTCGACACCTTCCGCCAGCACCGGAATATCGAGGCTCGCCGCCAGGATCAGCGTCGAGCGCACGATGGCAACTGAGTGCTTGTTCGTGGCAACCCCCTCGATGAAGCTGCGGTCGATCTTGATCTTGTCGAAGGGAAAGAGCTGAAGAGTGGACAGCGAGGAGTAGCCCGTTCCGTAATCGTCCATGGCGATCCGGACTCCGAGGGCCTTCAACTGACGGATCACCTGAAGCGCTCGCTGCTGATCCTGGATGATGCCGGACTCGGTGATCTCCAGTTCAAGTCGCGCGGGATCGAGCCCGCTCTGAAGCAGTATCTCGTGGACGCGCTGCGGGAATCTGGCATCGGCAAGCTGCAACGGCGCTACGTTGACGGCCACGGTCAGCGGATTGCGCCAACTCGCCGCCTCGCGGCAGGCCTCCTGCAGAACCCAGTCACCGATCTCGTTGATGAGACCGGTCTTTTCCGCGATCGGAATGAACTCGCCCGGCGAGACATGACCGCGCTGCGGGTGTTTCCAGCGCAACAGCACCTCGAAGCCCACCACCCTGCCGCTGACGGTGTCATTCTGACGCTGGTAATAGAGTTCAAACTGGTTCTGCTGGAGACCGTTGCGCAGGTCCATGGCAAGCGAATTGCGCTCGCGCGCCGCCTGGTCCATCGAGGCGTCGTAGAAGCAGATATTGTTCGAGCCGCCGGACTTGGCACGGTACATGGCGACATCCGATTGGGCGAGCAGGTCGTCGATCGTCTCGGCCGTTTCGGGATAAACCGAGATGCCGATGCTGGAGCCAACCGAGAATATCTGGTCCTTCCACTGGATCGGTTCGCTGACAGCCTGGATTAGCCGGTTGGCCAGTTGCACTGCGTCGCTGCGGTTGTAGAAATGCGATTTGACTGCCACGAACTCGTCGCCGCCGATGCGACCGAGGAATTCATCTTCCTTCAGGCCATGGGAAGCACGCTCGGATATTACCCGCAACACATGATCGCCAGCGGCATGGCCGTGCACGTCGTTGATTTCCTTGAACCGGTCGAGATCGAAGGAGAGGACCGCGATCCTATGCGACCGCCCGGTCGGACGTTCCACGACTCCGCCGAGATGTTCCAGCAGCGCCGTGCGATTGGCGAGCCCCGTCAGCGCGTCATGCAGCGAGAGATGGCGGTAGCGTTCAACACTGGCGCGCGTGGTCTGTATGTCGATGAAATAGGTCATTGCACCGAGCATCAGGATCAGCACCATGACAGCCACAATGACGACCATCAAGACGCCCTCCGGCACCACGTTCACCGGCACATTTTCTCCGATCAACGGAACAACCGTCAGCCCGGTCATGCCGATGAAATGGGTGGAAGCAATCGCCAGGATCAAAGCGATCGCACCGCTGTAGAGGCAGAACGGTGTAACCGGGCGTGCGATCCTGTTGGTCGCCAGTGCTCCGAAGATCGAAGCCGCCACGAGCGACGCCCCGACGAACGCGGCGTCCCAATCCAGAACACCCTGAACCTCGTAGGCGGCCATGCCCATGTAGTGCATGAGTGCGATGCCGAGGCCGACGATCGCCCCGCCCGCCTCGATCAATACGCCGCGTCCCTGAACCGTTGCGATCATGAGTCCGGCCATGGCGGCGGCCATCGCGGTCCCGAGCGAAAGTAGCGTGCCGGTCGGCTCGTAGCCGACCAGAACTCCTGCCCTGAAGCCCATCATCGCTACGAAATGCGTGGTCCAGATCGTTGACCCGCCGACGATACCGGCGAGCGCCAGCCAGCTAAACCGCATCATGCCCTTCATATTGCGCGCGCGGGCGAAGAGTTGCATCGTCAGCAGCGAGCCGGCGATGCAAATAGCCACAGCGGCGATGAGGAACGCGGGCTCGTGGTCGACAAGAATGCAGGATAGGACAGTAAGCATGTGTCACTCTGGCTGATTGGGGCGACCCGCCTAGCACCTCGTTACTTGACAAATGCTTGGAACGTTTGGTTAGGATTTACTAAATTTGGTGGGGACGGCAGGATCCCGGCGCCGTTTTCCCTGTCTGCCTTGCATTCTGCCGGCTGTTGCTCTATAGCCGCACCGTCCGCGTAGACACCCTTGGAGGCAACGCGGATGAGGCCATCCCCACAACGGACACCTCAAGCTTTCGCCGGCGACCAGTCACCGGCTCGAGCTCTCCAATAACTTGAAGGAAAATGCCATGAGCCACGCTTCTTACGAGCTGAAGGCCGAGGCGCGCGAACGGGTTGGTAAGGGGTCCTCCCGTGAACTTCGCCGCAACGGTTTTATTCCTGCTGTCATCTATGGTGACAAGCAGCCCCCCGTTTCCATCGCGCTGAACACCAACGAAGTGACCAAGCGCATCCACGCCGGCGGTTTCATGACCACCGTCGCGACCATCGAAGTCAACGGCGAGAAGGTTAACGTCCTCCCGAAGGACTACCAGCTGGATCCGGTCCGCGATTTCGTCCTGCACGTCGATTTCCTGCGCATTTCCGCGGACAGCAAGGTCACGGTCAACGTTCCGGTTCACTTCATCAACGAAGAAAAGTCGGCCATCAAGATCGGCGGCGTCCTGAACATCGTTCGCCACGAAGTCGAACTGCACTGCCCGGCCAACGACATCCCGGAATTCATTACGGTTGACCTCGACGGCCACAAGATCGGCGACAGCCTGCACATCTCGCATGTGAAGCTGCCGAAGGGCGTGACCCCCGTCATCACCGACCGTGACTTCACGATCGCCACGATCGTTGCTCCGGCCGGTGGCGTTGCGGAAGAAGAAGCTGCTCCGGAAGCCTGATCATCAGGTATACTGGATGAAACAAAGATCCCGCCTCAACCGAGGCGGGATTTTTATTATGGCGCAATTTTTGGCGTCGCCATCACATCTTTGTTAATCTTGTCGCTTCAGCCGTATTTAAGGTTTCTCTGACACCCTCCCCGTCCATATCCAAGCACAGGGGCAAAGGGGTCTTAGTCGGGCATGGGGAAGCCGAACGGCGCGCGGAGCTTCCGCGCCATGACACATTCAGTCGAAAACCGGTTCCTCGCCATCGTCGCGACGGCGGTTTTCGTGCTCGTGGTGCCGCTGTTTGCCCTGTTTCTCTCGCTCTCCACCGAACGCGCCGCCCGCGAACAGGAGGACTATGTCGATATCCTGCTGGCCGCCAATGTGCAGGCGCTCGGCAAGCCGATGTGGGACTTTGACGAGGAGAGCGTGAGGCGCATCGCCGCGACGATGATTTCCGGAGGCACGATCAGCAAGATCCAGATCCGCGACACGGCCGGAGCCCTCAGCGTCTCGCTTCCGCCGATGCCCGAATGGCCGAAGGAAGGCCTGCGCTCCAAGTCGATGCCGATCATCTACGACACCGTAGAAGGTCCCAAGACCGTCGGCGCTATCACGGTCTATTTCAGCCGGCGCGACTTCCTGTCGAGCCTGCGCGGCGCCGAAGGCTCGATCGTGGCGATCTTCATCATTACCGTCCTGGTGGTGATCAGCGCCGCCGTGATCGGTAACCGCATGATGATCGTCAAGCCGCTGCTGAAGCTCACCGCGGCGATCGAGGCGACGCGTCGTCTCGGCTCCCGCCACCACGTCGACTGGCAGTCGAACGACGAGATGGGCCGGCTCGCCGAAAGCTTCAATGCCATGCAGATCAAGCTGGAGCAGGAAGAGCGCGAACTGAAATTCGCCCACCGGCGCACCACCGACATCTACAACATGACGCCGGCCATGCTGTTCTCCACCGACGAGGACGACCGCATCACCGGCGTGTCCGACTACTGGCTGCTGGCGACCGGTTACAGCCGCGCCGACGTACTCGGCACCCGTTTCGTCGACAAGATCCCGACGGACGCCCGCGAGACGTATCTGAACCGCAAGCGCGACATCGACACCGACGAATGTGTCTGGGAATGCACCACCAGGTTTACCCGCGCTGACGGCCGCGTCATCGACGTCCTGATCATGGAAAGCGCGAAGAAGGCGGTTGATGGCGAGGACGCGCTCTCGCTCAGCGTCATGACTGACGTCACCGCGCTGAAGCAGTCGGAAGCGCGCAACCACCGTCAGGCGATCACCGACCACCTGACCGGCCTGATGAACCGTCAGGGCTTCGAAAGCGCCCTGGATAAGAAGATCGCCGAGGCGGATATGGCCGGCATGCAGCTCGCCTGCCTGTTCATAGACCTCGACCGCTTCAAGTGGATCAACGACAATCTTGGCCACCAGGCTGGCGACACCGTGCTGCGCCTGATCGTCGAGCAGATCGAGCCCATGCTGCCCGACAGCGCCGTCGCGGCCCGTCTCGGCGGCGACGAGTTCGCCATCCTCGTGCTTTCCGACGACGCCGAACAGGAGGCGTTGCAACTCAGCGGCCAGATCTGCTCGATCTTCGATACGCCCTTCATGCTCCAGGGGGCCGCCGCGCGCCTCAGCGCCAGCATCGGCATCGCGCTCTACCCGACCCACGCGAAAACCGCTGCGGAACTGCTGCAGAAGTCGGATCTGGCGATGTACAGCAAGAAGCGGGACGGCAAGAACGGTACGCAGATCTATGATCCACAGTTCCAGGACAGCGCCCGCCACCGCGCCGAAATCGAGCGTTCGATCGAAGCCGGCCTCGCCAACGACTGGTTCGAGGCCTTCCTGCAGCCGATCGTTGACCTCACCAACGGCACCGTCATGGGTTATGAATCACTGATGCGGCTCAACCATCCGGAGAAGGGCCTGCTTCCGCCTGCCGACATCATCAATATCGCAGAGGAAACCGGCTCGATCATCGACATCGGCAACCGTATTCTCGAGAAAGCTCTCGACAACCTCGTGCTGCTGACGGAAGCAACCGGCAATGACCAGACCTATCTCGCGATCAACTATTCACCGTTGCAGTTCGAGCCGGGCCTGCCATTGCGGCTGGCAGCACTGACCGCACGCAAGAACATTCGCCCGGAACGCATCGTCATCGAAATCACGGAAGCGATGCTGCTCAGGGACAACCCGCTGGTGCACACGATCCTCGAGGAGTTCAAGCAGGTCGGCTATCGCATCGCGCTCGATGACTTCGGCACCGGTTATTCCTCCTTGAGCTATCTCAACCGCTTCCCGGTCGACGTCATCAAGATCGACCAGAGCTTCATCCGCTCGCTGACCGACGGCCAGCCGGAAAAACGCCAGAAGAGCCACCTGCTCGCCGAAGGCATCACCGACATCGCCCACCGCATGGGCTGCACGGTCGTCGCCGAAGGTATCGAGTCGGGGGCGCAATGGGAAATCGTCCGCAACTTCGGATGCGACTTCGGCCAGGGTTACCTCTTCGCACGACCGCAGTGCGTCGAAGACCTGATCGAGCAGCACCAGTGGCTGCAGGAGAAATCGACGTACGTAGCCTAACGGCGGCGAGGCCGCCCGTGAACCACAGGAGAAGACAACATGAGAATGCTTTCTGTGCTGCTTCTGCTCGCCGCCGCTCCGGTCGCTGAGGCTCAAACCATCAAGTTCACCACCGAGGACTATCCGCCCTACAACTACCGTGACGGCGACGGTTATGGCGGGGCCGGATACGAACAGGTCATCGAGATGATGAAGATCGTCGGTGTTGACTATACGATCGAGCTGATGCCTTGGGCGCGCGCCCTGGCGCTGGCCGAAACCAAGCCGGATCACTGCGTTTTCACCACCGCCCATATCCCGGAGCGCGATCTCCGCTTCAAGTGGGTGGAACCGCTCGCGATCGATCGCAACTTCATGATCTCGCGCATCGGCTCGGGTGTGAAGGCGAGCAACAACGAAGAGGCCCACCAGTACACTGTCGGCACCCAGCGCAACGACTACACGCAGGACCTCCTGCAGCGTGACGGCTTCCCGAAGATCGACCTCGCGGCCGACCTCGATCTGACGCTGAAGAAGCTGCTGGCTGGTCGCATCGACATGATGCCGATCTCGGAAAAATACTACACTCAGCTCAAGGCGGAGGGTAATCCGATCGAGGCGCAGTACGTCTTCTCCAAGCAGACGTTCTCGATCGCCTGCAACATCGATTTCCCGTCCGATCTTCTCAAGAAGATGCAGGACGCCCTCTCCAGCCTGATCAGCAACGGCACGCAGGGTCGCATTCTGGAAGCCCACGGGCTGGGTGGCCTCGGCCAGACGACGGCCGAGCTGCAGTAAGAAACGGGTTGACAAGTCCCGCATTTGCCTGTGGTGGATCACTTATCAGCAGGACGGGACTGTCGACACATGTTCATCATCGCCGGGCTCGGCAATCCGGGCGCCAAATACGAAGGAAACCGCCACAACATCGGCTTCATGGCCGTCGATGCCATCCATCGGCGCCATCCATTCGGCCCCTGGTCGAAGAAGTTCAAGGCGGAGATTTCCGAAGGCGAGCTCGNNGGCGAGAAGGTNCTGCTGATGAAGCCGCAGACCTTCATGAACCTTTCNGGCGAANCNGTCGGCGAGGCCATGCGCTTCTACAAGCTCACCCCGGCACAGCTTGTCGTCATTCACGACGAGCTCGACCTGCCGGCCGGCAAGGCGCGCAGTGAAGACCGGCGGCGGCCACGGCGGCCACAACGGCCTGAAGTCACTCGACGCCCATTGCGGCAAGGATTACCGCCGCCTGCGCCTCGGCATCGGCCACCCCGGCGACAAGGACCGCGTCCACGGCCACGTGCTTGGCGATTTCGCCAAGGCCGACCGCGACTGGCTGGAACCGCTGCTCGACGCGATCGCCGACAACGGCGACCTGCTTGTGCTGTCCGATGAGTCGAAGCTGATGAACAAGCTGGCGCTCGCCACCGGCGGCAAGGTCGAGGACGAGAAGACGAAACCCGCCAGGGCTCCCAAGCCGGTCGGCCAGTCACACATCCATCAGGCCCGCGGTGGCCAGACGCCGAAGCTTCCCGCCAGCGGTCCCATGGCCGACATGCTGAAGAAGATGTTCGGCAAGAAGGACACCTGAAGCTCTTTTACCAAAGGAACCAAACCTCCCTCCCCGCTTTTTTCGGGAAAACGGAGGTTTCCATGTTCCATTCGCCGAATGTCCTGCCCCTGCCTGTCTTGCACAACCGCCTGGATCGGGCAGCCCGGGAACTCATCTCTGGCGCTGACCACCCCATCGACTTTTCCCTGCCGGCCGGTGAGCCGGCTCTGCTCGCCCCTGATTCCGTCTCCTGGCGCGTCTTCAAAAACCAGCCCGCGCTGTTCGTCGGCGGGGTGGCTGCTGTGTTGCTGGAGCTTGCCGAACCTCGCGTTCGCGACGGTGTATGGCAGAATAGTTCTTTCCGCAGCGCTCCTCTGAAGCGGCTCCAGCGTACCGGCATTGCGGCGATGGTGACTGTATACGGTGCGCGAAGCCAAGCTGAATCGATGATCGCGGGCGTGGTGCGCATGCACGAACGGGTAAAAGGTCGGACCACGGAAGGCGAACCCTACGAGGCAAGTGATCCGCTTCTACTGGACTGGGTGCAGGCCACGGCCAGTTATGGCTTCCTGATGGCCTATCACACCTACGCCACCGCCTTGAGCCAGGAAGAGCGTGATCGCTTTTATGTGGAGGCGCGGGCCACCGCTCCCCTTTATGGCGCCACTGGCGCTCCGGCAAGCGAGGCAGAATTGGAGGCGCTATTCCAGCGAATGGAGGCGCGCGCCTCGCTCCCTCCCCCGTCGTGGAGGAGTTCCTGAGCATCATCACCAGCGTCGACGCGCTGCCGCCGCTTGTCCGTCCCCTGCAGCCCTTTTTTGTCAAGGCCGCAGTGGAATTGCTACCGCGGTGGGTTCGTCGGCGACTTAAGCTGGGTAGCCGTTGGGATCTTTTGCGCGCCGAGGCCGCTATGGTCAGGATGATGGTTCGCCTCGCTGACCGCATCCTGCTGAAGTCCTCGCCGCCGGTGCGCGCTTGTCATCGTCTTGGGCTGCCGGACGATTACCTCTATCGCCGCCGCTGAAGATCACTCCTCCGGCTCGGTGGTGAACATCAGCGGGAAGCCGGCTTCTTTGCCGAGATCGGTTGCTTCCTTCGCCTTGGTTTCGGCGATGTCCTTGGCGCAGACCACGACCACGGCGGAACCGAACTTGTGCGCCGTCATCATCACCCGGTAGCCGGTTTCCTCGCTCATCCGGAACACCGCCTGCAGCACGATCGTGACGAATTCCCGCGGCGTATAGTCGTCGTTGAAGAGAAGCACCTTGTAGAGCTTCGGCCGCTCCAGCTTGGGCTTCGATTTGGTCTTCGGCTTTACGACGATGTCTTCGCTCATGGCGTGTCACCTCCTGGTGAGGGCGCCTGAATTATGTCTGGAAATTCGGCCGCTGCGCGATGGCGCTCGCAAATTCTGCCGCACTGCAATGATCATACCGCAAGCAACCTGCGCATACAACGCAACGGGCTCAATCGGCATACGATCATCACGAAGCCTTGACCCCGCCCCGCCTTTATCCCATAGCCACGGCAACAAGAATTCTGACCTTAACGGACAACGAACCATGGGCTTCAAATGCGGTATCGTCGGGCTGCCGAATGTCGGCAAGTCCACCCTCTTCAACGCGCTCACCCAAGACGGCGGCGGCACAGGCGGCCAACTATCCGTTCTGCACCATCGAACCGAATACCGGTGAAGTGGCCGTACCCGATCCGCGCATGAAGAAACTTGCCGAAGTCGCCGGTTCCAAGGAAATCATCCCGACCCGCATCTCCTTCGTCGACATCGCCGGTCTGGTGCGCGGCGCCTCGAAGGGCGAAGGCCTCGGCAACAAATTCCTCGCCAATATCCGCGAGGTCGACGCCATCGTGCACGTTCTGCGCTGCTTCGAGGATACCGACATCACCCANGTCGAAGGACGCATCGATCCGGTCGGCGACGCCGAGACGATCGAGACCGAACTGATGCTCGCCGACCTCGAAAGCCTCGAGCGCCGCGTGGAGCAGACCCGCAAGCGCGCCACCGGCAAGGACAAGGAGGCGTTGTCCCAGCTTCCGGTCATGGAAGCCGTCATCAAGTTGCTGCAGGAAGGCAAGCCCGCCCGCCTGCTGCTGAAGACCCTGAGCCCCGAGGACGTCAATATCCTCAAGAGCCTGAACCTGCTGACCTCGCACCCGGTTCTCTACGTCTGCAACGTCGCTGAAGCCGATGCCGCCACCGGCAACAAGCACACCGAGGCCGTCGCGAAGATGGCAGCCGAACAGGGCGCCGAATGCGTGATCATCTCGGCCGCTATCGAAGCGGAAGTAGCCCAGCTTCCGGAAGAGGAAGCGAAGGAATTCCTCTCCGCCCTCGGCCTTGAAGAAGCGGGCCTCGACCGCCTGATCCGCGCCGGCTATCACCTGCTCGACCTGATCACCTATTTCACCGTGGGCCCGAAGGAGACCCGTGCCTGGACCATCGTTCGCGGCACCAAGGCGCCCCAGGCAGCCGGCGTCATCCACACCGATTTCGAGCGTGGCTTCATCCGCGCCTTCACCATCGCCTATGACGATTTCCTCAATCTCGGCGGCGAAGTCGCCGCCAAGGAAGCCGGCAAGGCGCGAGACGAAGGCAAGGAATATGTCGTCCAGGACGGCGACGTCATCCACTTCCGCTTCAACACCTGATCGACTGGTCGAAACCTCTATCGAAACGCCGCGCCCCGTGTCGCGGCGTTTCCGTTTTGGACCAGATCTTTTAGCGTCATCGTCTCCTTGAATTCACCGGCGCGCCCCGCCATGGTGCTCTGCGAATGGCAGGAGGATGGACATGGCGAAACTGTACTTCGAGGATTTCGAACCGGGCCGCGAGTTTCCGCTCGGCCCGAAAACCATCGATGCCGCCGAGATCATCGAATTCGCCACCGAGTTCGACCCGCAGCCGATGCACCTCTCGGAAGAGGCTGGAAGGAGGACGATCCTTGGCGGCCTCTCCGCTTCGGGCTGGCATACCAGCTCGATGATGATGCGCATGTTGATCGACGCCTACCTTCTCTCCTCCGTCTCGGAAGGCGCGCCGGGGATCGACTTCATGGAATGGAAGAAACCGGTGCTGGCAGGAGACACGCTGGCCGGCCGTTCCACCGTCATCGCCACCCGCATCCTGCGTTCACGTCCGAATATCGGCATCGCCAGCTTCCGCCACGAGCTTCAGAACCAGCGCGGCGAGACGGTTCTCGTCTCAGAGAACTCGATCATGTTCCGCCGCCGTCCGACCGAGGGGGAAGCAGCATGAAGCTGATCGAGCTCTACCCGGCCGGTGAACGCGTCCTCACTGGCACGAAGGAATTCACGGCGGAATCGATCATCCGCTTCGCGCGAAAATTCGATCCGCAGCCCTTCCACACCGACGCCGAGGCCGCAAAGGGCTATGTCTTCGGCGCGCTCTGCGCGTCCGGCTGGCACACCTGCGCCGAATGGATGCGCTGCTTCGTCGACTTCTGGAAAGCGGAGGTGCCGCGCCTTATCGCCGAAGGCAAAGAACCGCCCATGCTCGGCCCCTCGCCCGGCTTCAGCGAACTGCAATGGCTGAAGCCGGTCTTCGCCGGCGATGTGATAAGCTACAGCATCACCAGCGTCGAAAGCCGCCCGCTCGCCTCGCGCCCCGGCCTGATCCTCAACACCGGCCTCGCCGAGGGCATGAACCAGAACGGCGAGCCGGTTCTACGCTTCAGGACCAGGCTTCTCGAATTCGAATAGGAAGACATCATGACGGTCCACGACTTCACCGCCCTCGACATCACCGGTAAGGAGCGCAAGCTCTCGGACTTTGCCGGCAAGCTGCTCCTGATCGTCAACACTGCGAGCGCCTGCGGCTTCACGCCCCAGTATGCCGGCCTGCAGGAGCTGCAGGACAAGTATCCCGACGATCTGGTCGTGCTCGGCTTTCCCTGCAACCAGTTCGGCGCGCAGGAGCCTGGCAGCAACGAGGAGATCGCCTCGTTCTGCGACCTGAACTTCAAGGTCGGCTTCCCGCTGTTTTCCAAGATCGAGGTCAACGGCGACGGCGCCCATCCGCTCTACAAGTACCTGACCCACGAGGTACCGGGCATTCTCGGCACCGAGGCGATCAAGTGGAACTTCACCAAGTTCCTCGTCGGCCGCGATGGCGTGCCGATCGCCCGTTACGCGCCGACGACCGCGCCGGCCGCAATAGAGCCGGACATCATCAAGGCGATCGGCAGATAATCCCAGCGCGCGCGGGGCGCGCCGGTTTCAGTGCCCCGAAAACTCCACCAGCGTGCGCACCTCGACGCCGAGCCCTTCGAGTTTCTTACGCCCGCCGAGATCCGGCAGATCGATGACGAAACAGGCCGAGACGACGTCCGCCCCGATCTGTCGCAGTAGCTGCACGGCGCCCACTGCAGTACCGCCGGTCGCGATCAGGTCATCGACGAGGATTACCTTCTCGCCCGGCTGCACCGCGTCAACGTGCATCTCCATCTCGTCCACGCCGTATTCCAGGCTGTAGGCCATCCGGACGGTTTCGTGCGGCAGCTTGCCCTTCTTGCGGATCGGCACGAAGCCGGCGGAGAGCTGGTGCGCCACTGCCCCGCCGACAATGAAGCCGCGCGCTTCCATACCGGCAATCTTGTCAATCTTGAGCCCCGCATAGGGCTGCACCAGTTCGTCGACAGCGCGGCGGAACGCACGCGGATTGCCGAGCAGCGTGGTGATGTCGCGGAAGATGATGCCCGGCTTGGGATAGTCCGGAATGGACCGGATCGAGGAAGCGAGCTCGAGGGCGAAATTGCTCATGATGGATCTCTGGAAGGATCGGGAAAGGAACACCGGACACTAACAAGTCCGGCCGTGCCGACCAACAAAAAAGGCGGCCGAAGCCGCCTTTTCCGTCAACTGTTCCGAAGACTCAGTGGTCTTCCTTGTTTGCGTAAACCGACTTCTTCGTCAGGTAGACGAGCGCGGTGAAGATCGCCAGGAACACCATGACCATGAAGCCGGTGCGCTTGCGCTCCTCGAGGTGAGGCTCGGCGGCCCACATCAGGAAGGCCGAAACGTCCTGTGCATACTGGTCGAGGGTCTCAGGCGCTCCGTCGTCGTAGGTGACCTGGCCGTCGCTGATCGGCGGCGCCATGGCAAGCGAGGCGGAGCCGACGAAGTACGGGTTGAAGTACGTGCCTTCCGGAACGGTGATGCCTTCCGGCGGTTCCTGATAGCCCGTCAGCAGGGAGTAGATATAGTCCGGTCCACCTTCCTGGTACTGCGTGAAGATGTCGAAGATGAAGGTCGGGAAGCCGCGGGTGACGCCACGCGCCTTGGCGAGCAGCGACATGTCCGGCGGAGCTGCGCCATTGTTGGCAGCCGCTGCCGCTTCCGCGTTCGGGAATGGCGACGGGAAGTGATCGGACGGAACGGCCGTACGAGTGAACATCTCACCGTCACCGTTCGGGCCGTCCTGCACTTCGTACTCGGCGGCAAAGGCCTTCACCTGCTCTTCCGAATAACCAAGGTCTCCCAGCGTGCGGAAGGCCACCAGGTTCATGGAATGACAGGCCGAGCAGACTTCCTTGTAGACCTTCAGGCCGCGCTGCAGCTGGCCCTTGTCGTAGTGGCCGAATGGACCGGCGAAGCTCCAGTCCACCTGCTTCGGCTTCAGGATCGGATAGTGACCCGCAGCGGCAGCGTGCTCCGTTGCCTCGGCCAGACTGTGATCATCCTGAGCGATCGCAGAGACGGCACCGAAGCCGGCTACTGCAGCGATCAGCGCGATGCTTGCAACAAGCTTTTTCATGTCAGAAGTCCCTCTCTCGCGCTCAGGCTTGGGTCGCAGCAGACTTGCCGCTCTTTTCGAGAACCGCCTCGGTGATCGAGTTCGGAATGCGCCGTGGGGTCTCGAGAAGGCCCAGCAGCGGCATGATCACGAGGAAGAAGCCGAAGTAGTAGAGCGTGCCGATCTGCGACATGACGACGTACAGTCCTTCAGCGGGCATGGCGCCGAGCCAGCCGAGCATGATGGCGTTGGCGACGAAGATCCAGAAGAACAGCTTGTACCAGGGACGGTAGACGGCCGAGCGGACCTTGGACGTGTCGAGCCAGGGCAGGAAGAACAGAATGATGATCGAGCCGAACATCACCAGAACGCCGCCGAGCTTGGAGTCGATCGGACCAATGTTGAAGGTGATCGCGCGCAGCATCGCGTAGAACGGCAGGTAGTACCATTCCGGAACGATGTGAGCCGGAGTCTTCAGAGCGTCGGCCGGGATATAGTTATCCGGGTGACCGAGGTAGTTCGGCATGTAGAAGATGAACCAGGCATAGACGATCAGGAAGATCGAAACGCCGAACGCATCCTTGAGCGTTGCGTAGGGAGTGAACGGCACGGTGTCCGTCTTCGACTTCACTTCAACGCCGGTCGGGTTGGTCTGGCCGGTCACATGCAGCGCCCAGATGTGCAGGATCACCACGCCGGCGATCATGAAGGGCAGCAGGTAGTGCAGCGAGAAGAAGCGGTTGAGCGTCGGCTGGTCGACGGCGAAGCCGCCGAGCAGGAACTGCTGGATCCACTCGCCAACCCAGGGGAAGGCCGAGAAGAAGCCGGTGATAACGGTCGCGCCCCAGAAGGACATCTGCCCCCAGGGGAGGACGTAGCCCATGAAGCCGGTCGCCATCATCAGCAGATAGATCACCACGCCGAGGATCCAGAGGATTTCGCGAGGTGCCTTGTAGGAGCCGTAGTAGAGGCCGCGGGCGATGTGCAGGTAGACGGCGATGAAGAAGAACGAAGCGCCGTTGGCGTGCATGTAGCGCAGCAGCCAGCCGTGGTTCACGTCGCGCATGATCTTCTCGACCGAGTTGAAGGCGACGGTCGTTTCGGCGGCATAGTGCATGGCGAGCACGACGCCGGTCAGGATCTGCACGAGCAGCATCACCGACAGCATGGCGCCGAAGGTGTAGGCGTAGTTCAGATTGCGGGGAACCGGATAGGCGACGAAACTGTCATAGATCATGCGCGGCAGCGGCAGCCGCGCGTCGATCCACTTTTCAAGGCCGGTCGACGGCTGGTAGCTAGAATGACCACTCATATTTCAGTATCCCCTCAACCGATCTTGATCACAGAATCGGAAACGAACGCATAGGTCGGAACAGCAAGGTTCTGCGGCGCCGGGCCTTTGCGAATACGGCCCGCGGTATCGTAGTGCGAGCCGTGGCAGGGACAGAACCATCCGCCGAAATCGCCAGCCTGACCGAGCGGGACACAGCCGAGGTGGGTGCACGAGCCGATCATGACGATCCAGTTTTCCTTGCCTTCGCCGGCGGAGCGGGCGAGATCGGTGGCTTCGGCGGAAGCATCAACATTGGCGTTGCGGGCGACCGGATCCTTGAGATCGGAGATCGAAACGGCCTTGCCTTCCTCGACTTCCTTGTCCGTACGGTTACGGATGAACACCGGCTTGCCGCGCCACTTCACCGTCAGCGACATGCCCGGCTCCAGAGCGGAGACATCGACCTCGATCGACGCAAGAGCCAGCGTCGAGGCGTCCGGCCGCATCTGGTCGATGAAAGGCCATGCGACGGCGACGGCGCCCACGGCACCGGCCATGCCGGTTGTCAGATAAAGAAAGTCGCGGCGAGTGGGCTCACCCATGCTGCCGCTGTTCATCTCGTGTTCGCTCACGGTCAAATCATCCTCTTCGCAAATGTCTGCGATAACCGCATTTGCCCCCACTGGCGGTGAATCCCCTTGCCTTAAAGCAGACACAGATTCCCCGTCAATCGGGCGCGTTCTAAGCTTGATAACCGAATATGTCCAGCCTTGACAGGGGGATGGAGCCAGTTTGTCGCGGAAATAATCCTTGTGCCGAAAGGGCCTTGAAGGCGAAGCGGCCCGACGCCGCAACAGCCTGCGACAGAAGGCCGCGCCACCCTCGCGACATCGTTGCGCCCACACCCGAAAACCGCACACGGTTAACCTCCGCAGCCGGCAATGTTGCATCCCATGCAGAGCTGGGGCATGGTCCCGTCTCCACACAGATCCCTCCTCACCGGACCCTGCATGAAAGCCAATCTCGCCAGCGCCGTCTGTACGATCGTTTCGCTCGTGCTGGTCGCAATGGCTCTTCGCTATGCCGTCGACTTCTGGCTGCTTTCCTTCATCTACACGCTGCAGACCCATGCGGGCGTCGCGGCAATCGCAGGTGCGTTGCTGGCGATCCTTCTTGGCACGCGCCGCTACGGCTCCATTCTGCTCACGATCGCGATCGCGCTCACGGCGCACTCGATCTGGATGAAGCGCGAATTCCTCCCGCCCCAGCGCGAAATCGCTGCGGATGCACCTGTCGTGCGGCTGATCTCCTTCAACATTCTCGGCTCCAACCATCGCAACGTCAGCCAGATCGCCGAGGCGATCCTCGCCTCCGACGCCGACATCGTTTACGTGCTCGAAGCAGCACCGATAACGCCGGAGCTGGCGACGCTGGCGGAGAAATATCCCTACCGCATCGGCTGCGGCGAGGTGACGAGCGGCTGCGACCTGATGATGATGTCACGCCTGCCGATGAAGACGCGTGAGGTTCACCGGCTTTCGGAAATTCGTGGCGAGCGCTTTGCAATCGCCGGCATAGAGATCGGCGGCAGGCTCGTGCACTTTGCCGCCGCACACCTGACCAAACCCTATTTCGACGATTATCACGACAGCGAATTGCGTGTGGTCGGCGGCCATATCGCCAGAAATCCCGGCACATGGGTTCTCGCCGGAGACTTCAACTCCGGCACCATCGCCCCTGACATGCAGAAGCTGCTGCGTAATGCCGGCATGACCACGGCTGGCATCGAGCCGGCGACCTGGCCGATCCGTGCCGGTAGACTGGGCGTCGCGCTCGACCATGTCTTCGTCACCTCGGACGTCGTGCCGAAATCGCTCCGCCGCATGGAGGACAACTACGGCTCCAACCATTTCGGACTGATCGCCGATCTCGCCTTCCCCGCGGACTGAACCTCACTCCCCGGTCAGCAGGCGCTCGTCATCCACGGCAAGGAAGCCACCCGACTGCCGCGCCCAGAGTTCGGCGTAGAGCCCTCCCCGCTCGATCAGCTCGGCATGGGTCCCCTCCTCGATGATGCGCCCCCTGTCCATCACGACGAGACGGTCGAGTGCGGCGATCGTCGACAGGCGGTGGGCGATGGCGAGCACGGTCTTGCCCTGCATAAGCTTTTCAAGGTTCGACTGGATCGCCGCCTCGACCTCGGAGTCCAGCGCCGAGGTCGCCTCGTCAAGCACCAGGATCGGCGCGTCCTTGAGCATGACGCGGGCGATGGCGATACGTTGCCGCTGACCGCCGGAAAGCTTGACCCCGCGTTCGCCGACATGCGCATCGAAGCCCTTGCGGCCGCGCTGATCCTCGAGCTTCATGATGAAATCGAGCGCCTCGGCTCTCTCGGCCGCCTGCCGCAACTGTTCCTCCGTCGCCGTCTCGCTGCCGAACAGGATGTTGTCACGGATCGAGCGGTGCAGGAGCGCCGTGTCCTGCGTGACCATGCCGATCGAGGCCCTGAGACTCTCCTGCGTGACGCCGGCGATATCCCGTCCGTCGATCAGGATCTTGCCACCCTGCACGTCGTAGAAGCGCAGGAGCAGGTTGACCAGCGTCGACTTGCCCGCCCCGGAACGGCCGACAATGCCGACCTTCTCGCCGGGCGCGATGGTGAGCGACAGGTGATCGATCACGCCGAACTTGCGGCCGTAGTGGAACGACACGTCGTCGAACCGGATTTCGGGACGGCCGATCTTGAGCGGTACGGCATCCGGCCGGTCGTTGAGGCCGATCGGCTTGGAGATGAGTTCGGCCGAGTTCTGGATCGTGCCGATATTGCGCATGATGCCGTTAAGCTGCGTCATCATCCGTCCAAGCAGCATGTTCAGCCTGAGCACGAGACCGAGCGTAAAGGCGACACCGCCGGCGGTAATCTGCCCCTTGAGCCAGAGATCGATGGAGAGCGCCGCCACCGCCGTGATCATCACACCCGACAGCGCTGCCTGCGAAGCCCTGACGCCGGTGATGAGACGGGCGAACGGCCTGAGCGTATCCTGAAACCGGTCGAAGCCGCGTCGGATGAAGTGGTCGTTCTCGTCGTCGCGGCCGAACAGCTTGAGGGTCTGGATATTGCCGAAGCTGTCGACCAGACGGCCGTTGACCATCGAGGCAGCCTCGGCGGATTCCCGCGAATAGTGGCGGATGCGCGGTACGAAATAGCGCGCCAGCAGGCCGAAGATCGCCACCCACACCCCGATGATGCCGGCGAGTCGCCAGTCGAGCTGCCCGACCAGTGCCATGGTCGACGCGGTGTAGATCACCATGAACCAGACCACCTGCAGGATCGAGGTGAGCAGGTCGCCGGTCGCCTGCCCCGCCGCCCAGACCTTCGTGACGATGCGACCGGAGAAATCATTCTGGAAGAAGCTCAGCGACTGACGCGCCACATGCGCATAGGCCTGCCAGCGCACCAGGTTGAAGAAACTGAGCACAATCACCTGCTCCTCGACCAGCGCACCGATCGTGACCACGAGAAAGCGGCCAACGAGCACGACCAGCAACATGCCGAGAAGTTCCAACCCGTGTGCGTCAAGGAGGCCGGACCAGCCCCCCTCCCGCGGAACGGTATCGAGCAGGTCGACGAGACGCCCGACGAACCAGAACAGCGCCGCCTCGAGGATCGCCACCGCGCCCCCGAAGACCGCCATCGCGACGAACGGGCCCTTCGCCTGGCCGACATAATACCAGATGAAGGACCATGTCTTCTCCGGCGGCCTGAGGTCGGCGCGCTTGGCGAAGGGGTCGATCCAGTTTTCGAAAAGGCGGGCGACGGACGAAAAGATCATGAAGGCGATATAGGCGGTTTCCGGACGAAGGCAAAGAACACTCGTCCCGGAACCGGTGCGTCCGCCCAGCCTGTTATCGCGAGAACCGCGTGAGGTAGATCCCGGCGAGAATGAGCGCTACGCCCGCCGGCTGACCGATATGGAACGTGGCCGTGCCGCGCAGGTAGTCGATCAGAAGCCCCACGATCATCTGCCCACCGATGATCAGCAGCGCCGAGCGGTTCGCGCCGATGCGGGGAAAGACATAGGAGCTGATCACCACGAACACCGCGCCGATCACACCGCCGAAAAACGCCCAGGCAGGCGTTGACCCGAGCAGCGCGATACCCTCGCGGTGCAGGAGAAGAATGTAGACGGTGAGCAGCAGGAAACCGATGAAGTGGTTCCAGAACGAGGCGCTGAAGGCATCCTTGTCGATGGTGAGCCGCCCGTTGATCGACCGGCTCATGCCGACCGCAGCACCGCCCGCGAGCGCGATCAGAACCGATGTCAGCATCACGCACCTCCGGAATAGATGATCAGCGCGCTGCCGGCGACGACGAGGACGGCCGCTGCCAGGTCGAAGCCGGTGATCCTCCGCTTCGGCGTACCGAACAGGCCGCCCATGTCGGAGACGAGACCGAAAAGGATCTGACCTACGAGCAAAAGCGAGAGCCCGCCGGCCAGCGCCAGTTCGGAATTGACGGCGATCGAACTCAGCGCCACTGCAAAGGCACCCGGCGCTCCGCCAAGATAGGACCAGAGCGGCGGCTTCCTCCCACTACTGCTCCCCTGCCGCCCCCGCGCCAACGCAACGTTCACCCGAAGGAGCACGAATGCGGCGACGGCGCCGACACCGTGAACGATCCATGAAGCGGTGAATGGCGTGGTATAGGCGGCAAGCCCGCTATTGATGGTGATCATGACAGCGAGCAGCCCGCCTGCCAGGGCTGCCCAGATCCAATCCACGTATCGGCGCATGCAATGTCCTGTCAGTCCGCGAGGATTCGCCTTACCCTATCTGGATAAGGATAGCCGCGGTCGCCGCCAATCTATTTCCGACGCGGTCGCCTATAGAAAAACTGGAACCACGATCCGGAAACGGAGCGGCCTTGGTCCGGCAGGCGGCGGACTACTCCGCCGCCTGTTCCGTTTCGTGATCAACCTGATCTGCGAGGAAGCCGCCGGACTGGCGGTTCCAGAGGTCGGCGTAGATGCCGCCGGCCGCCACCAGTTCGGCGTGCGTGCCGGTCTCGACGATGTGGCCCTTGTCGAGCACCACCAGCCGGTCCATCTGCGTCAGCGTGGAGAGACGGTGCGCGATCGCGATCACGGTCTTCCCTTCCATCAGCGAGAACAGGCTCTCCTGGATCGCCGCCTCGACCTCCGAATCCAGCGCCGAGGTTGCCTCGTCGAGGATCAGCACAGGCGCGTTCTTGAGGAACACGCGGGCGATCGCAATGCGCTGCCGCTGGCCGCCTGAGAGCTTTACACCGCGTTCGCCAACCTGCGCGTCGAGACCCTTGCGGCCCTGCATGTCGACGAGACCCTCAATGAAGTCCCAGGCATTCGCCTGCTTCGCGGCCCGGATCACCTCCTCGTCGGTCGCGCCTGGCCGGCCATAGGCGATGTTGTCGCGGATCGACCGGTGCAGCAGCGAGGTATCCTGCGTCACCATACCGATCTGTGCGCGCAGGCTCTCCTGTGTCACCGCGGAAATGTCCTGCCCATCGATGCTGATCCGGCCCGCTTCCAGGTCGTAGAACCGCAGCAGAAGGTTGACCAGCGTGGTCTTGCCCGCGCCCGAACGGCCGACCAGACCGATTTTCTCGCCGGGCCGGATCGAGAATGAGAAGTCCTCGATCACACCCTTGTTCTTGCCGTAGTGGAAGCGGACGTGGTCGTAGACGATTTCGCCCTTCTCCACCGTCAGCGCCTTGGCATCCTTGCGATCGACGATGTCGTGCGGCTTGGTCATCATGCCCATGCCGTCGTAGACGGTACCGATCTGCTCGAACAGCGCAGCCACCTCCCACATTACCCAGTGCGACATGCCGTTGATGCGCATGGCCAGACCGACCGCCACCGCGATCGCGCCGACAGACACGGTACCGGCTATCCAGAGCCCGATACCGAGCGCGGCGATGACGAACAGCGCCAGCGCGTTGTTAAGGTCGACAGCGATGTTGAGCCAGGAGATCTGCCGCATCTGACGGTGTACCGTGTCGAGGAAGGAATCCATGCCCTTGCGCGCGTAGACTTCCTCACGACCCGAATGCGAGAACAGCTTCACCGTGGCGATGTTGGTGTAGCTGTCAACAACGCGGCCGGTCATGATCGAGCGCGCGTCCGCCTGTTCGCTGGAAAGCTTGCGCAGCCGCGGCACGAAGAATGCCAGGATCGAGACATAGAGCGCGATCCAGAGCACCAGCGGCAGAGCAAGCCACACGTCCACGGCAGCGACCAGCACCACCATCGAGATGAAGAAGGTCACCGCATAAACGAATACGTCGATCAGCTTCATCGCCGTTTCGCGCACAGCAAGCGAGGTCTGCATGACCTTGGTGGCGACACGGCCGGCAAACTCGTTGGCGAAGAAGGTCATCGAGTGCCGGAGCAGGAAGCGGTGCATCTGCCAGCGGGCGATCATCGGAAAATTGCCGGCCAGCACCTGATGCGTAATCAGGGTGTGTATGACGCCGATCAGCGGCAAGCCGAAGAGCACCAGCGCGCCCATCCAGAACAGGCGATACCCCTCCTGCTGCAGGAAGGCGGCAGGCTCAGCCTTCGACAGCAGATCGACCAGATTGCCAAGGAACTGGTAGAGCACGACCTCGCCGATCGCGATCACCCCCGAGCAGATGCCGAGCAGCACCAGCCACGGCGCGGCCGGTTTCGTGTAGACCCAGCAGAATGCAAACAACCCCTTCGGCGGCAGGGTCGGCGTTTCGGCCGGAAACGGGTTGAGGCGGCGTTCAAACCACGAGAACATGAAAATGGCTCCGTATGACGGTTGCCCGCGGCGCCAGACGGCTGGCTGCTTTACGCGATCACGCGGACGAAAACTCAATATGTGGAGGCCAAAGCTGGCCTCAAGGCTAATCGGAAAGGAAGTTAAGAGAAAAACAGCGAGGCGCTCGCTGTCACGCAGACCTGTCGAGGTGCGGAACCAGGAAGCGCAACATGCCCAATGATGTCATAGAAGCCTCCCTCACTGCGTGTTGAAGATGATGCCTTCTAGCCCTACTGCGGCTTCTTGAAAAGCCGCAATCGACAGCGCGGAGGGCGGAAGCCGACCGCTGTTGCCTGCCGACAACAGCCCCGGCTCTTGAGAAATCACGCCTGTCCGCGCTAGACCGGCGCGATGAGCACGCTCCGCATCGCCCTCTACCAGCCGGATATTCCGGGCAATACCGGTACCATCCTCCGGCTCGCCGCCTGCCTTGGCCTATCGGTTGATGTCATCGAGCCGGCCGGCTTTGACATCTCCGATCGCAACCTCAAACGTGCCGGAATGGACTATCTGGCCGCCGTAACGCTTACACGGCACCTGAGTTGGACCCATTTCGAGGAATGGCGCAGGACAACCGGTCGCCGGCTGGTGCTCGCATCGACCAGGGCGGCCGAGCGCTACACCGACTTCACCTATATGCCCGACGACATACTCCTGTTCGGCCGCGAGAGCGCCGGCGTTCCGGACACCGTGCACGACGCTGCCGCCGCCCGTATCCTCATCCCGATGGTGGAGGGCCAGCGCTCCATCAACGTTGCCATGTCAGCCGCCATGATCGCCGGCGAGGCACTGCGGCAGACGGGGTTTGGGTGAACCGACGGCTATTGGACCACGCTCTCTTTTCACATGCGATAGCCCAGTCCCAAGGGAGAGACAGAATTGCAGCGACCTATGTTCGCGGCCATTTCCGCGAGATTGCTAATTCTACCATGACGGGTTATTTTGCACCGCAGCGAAAACCGGGAGGTGGCAGATGTTCGAGACGGCATTCACCCTGGGTTTGACCCAGTTCGCGCGGTCCCTGAGTTTTCCGGAACGGCTTCAGCGCCGGGCTGCCCGCAACGGCGTGCTGGAAGCATGGCGCATCCGCAATACCGGCCTCGACGGCCTGTTCTACGACGTGAAGACGCTGACTGCCGAGGAGGTCTACTACCTCAGCGATGCCATTGCCGCCGAGGGGCTGATCCTCATCGTGCCGCCGGGCGGCGGCGCCATGCTGACGATCTGCGACAGCATCGACGAATACCTCGCCCGTGGCGGCCGTGACGTGCATGTGCTGGCGATCGCCGGTCTGGGCGGCTCTGCCATCGGCGCCGCCGCCTTTGCCCGCAACGTCGCCGATGCCGCCGGGGAACCGGTTGCAGCCGTCGTTTCTGGTTACGGCCTCGGCGACATCGTCAGCGAGACGATCGGCGCCAACTTCCTGTTCGGCTGGCTCAGCACCGTGCGCAGCGAATACGAGGTGATCGACGACGTCGTCGGCCGGCCCCATCTCGGTGCCTATGAGAGCCGCTACGCGCTGGCTCAGAAGCCGCGCCGCTCCTGCCTCGACGTCGATACCGTCCAGAGCCTGCTTGCCGACGAACGCCTCTCATTCCGGCTGCTGGCCGGCCACTCGCGGGGCAATCTCGTCCTTTCCCAGGCGCTCTACGCCCTGAAGGCTGAGAACCCGGCCCGCGTGAAAGCGGTCGCCGCCGGTGCCCGGATCGTCACCTTCGGCGCCCGCATCACCATGCCGCCGGACTTCCGCTCGGTGATCGACGTGATCGGTGAACTCGACTGGTACGGCGAGATCAATTCCCGGCCGATGATCGACAGCGACATCAAGGTGCCGATGGCCGGTCACTCCACCAACACAGATATATTGGGCGCGCTACGCGTCACCACCCTGTTGCAATCGATCCTGGCCGACACACCAAAACCGACCCCGTCCGAGAACAGGGCACCCACGGCGCTCGCGCTGGTCGACCCGCCGCAGGCTATGCCCCCGGTGCAGGATCCACCCGAGGCCGTGAACGAGCCGGAAACGACGAAGGAACTGGAGAACATCGCCGCGACCGAACTGCCGGCGAACGGACCCGAACCGCCAGCGCCGGCACCCTCTCCCGCTCCAGTTCGCCCACGAAGGAAAAAGACGCCGGCCCGCCGATAAAGCGATCGCTTGCCGGTAACGCTCAGACGAAAAGCTTCAGCGAGCGGTCCGCACCGCCGTTGCCGATGTTCAACGCCTGCCTCAGAAGCTGTTCCCGCGAGCGCTCCGCCACTCTGGCCGCGGCGCCCGCGTCAAGATCGGTTTCGAGGAGATCACCGACCGGTTCCTCCATCGTATCGCGCATTTCACCGAAATCCACGTCATGGACGATCCGCTCGCTGGTAGTCTGGAGTGCCAGACCTGCCTCCGCGACCCGTCCCGCCATGAGGTCGATGACCGCGATCATACCGTCGATCTCGTTCGTCGACGTGGACGGTGTCAGCGCGATCTGCCTGGCGGAGCTGGGAACGGACGCACCGGTGTCGAGAAGGAAATAGTCGGTAACGTCGCCCTCTGCAGCGATTGCTGTATAGCTCCGTGTCAGGATCCCATCGTCGGCGAATTGCCGGCTGATGAGCGCGGAGACGGCGGTGTCGAAGTCGAGGACGTTGACGGACAGATCTCCTCCCCTGCCACGGGTGACGGAAGCCACCACGGTTTCGACCCTCGGCGACTGCCCGGCCGGCAGGCTCAACCAGTTCTCACCGTCGAAGGTAGCCCCATCGGCGATCTCGACCAGCTTGGCCTTGAGTTCTTCCAGCTCCTCGGCAAGTAGCTGCTTGTCGGCCTTGTCCGACTTGGCCGAAACCAGAGCGGCGCGGATCTCCCCGAGAATGCCGGCGGAGGCCTGCATGCTGACGAGCGCCATGTCGACGATGGCCGAGGCACGGCCGGTCGCATCCTGGGCGCTTGCCAGCGAGAGGCTGCTGGCCTTCACGGTGGTCGCTATCGACCAGTAGGCGGTATTGTCAGCCGCCTGCTCGACCTTCAATGCCGCAACGGGACGCGCAGGCGCAACCGGCCGGGTGGCTTTGCCCACGCCGGTCAGCAGCGACAATGCCTGTGCGGCGGCATTGAAGGAAATTTCCACGCCCATCGACCCTTCGATTGAAGTCAGCAACAGGCCGGCCGCCGCCCTTGTCGTGCGCCCAGCCTGCCCAGATGGGGTGACTATCGCAGCCAGTTCTTAGGGACGGGTTTAAGTAATCGTTAAACTTTGAGCAAAGCCGTTGATAAAGCTTACCGGAAATCGTTCAGTCGGCGGACGGCAGGCGCCGCATGGTGAACTCGATCCGGTCGCCGTCGAGCTGGCGCCAGCTTTCCACCTCGGTCCAGTAAGCTGCCTTCGGATAGGTATCGAACCATTCGCGCGCCTTGGCGCGGGCTTCATCGCGCGACAGGCAGTAGGTCTGGCGCACGAACTGGTCGCCCTTCCGCCCGGCTTCGCGATGCCGGGCGATCCTGCGCTTGAGGCCGTCGAGCGGCGGCGGACCAGGCAATTTCGTCATGAAAGACACCTCGACCCAAAGGATAGTCGCCACCGGATACGATTGCGAGTCGGATTTTCCGGGGACTGCGAAGGGCGGGCTGGCCCCTCCGCCAACGACCTGTTAATAGGCCGCGTTGGGTAAGATATGAGTACCGGTGTCCGGAGCGGACACTGGGACGGGGTAGCAATGGAAAGACCGGAACTGCCGAAAGGCCTGCCTGAGGACATCGAAGAGAAGAAGGCCGCCGCGCGCGCCTGGTTCGAAAGTCTCCGCGACACGATCTGCGCATCCTTCGAGGCCCTCGAGGACGAACTGACTGGCCCCCTCTCCGATCGTCCGCCGGGACGTTTTACTGCCAAGGACTGGCTGCGCCAGGATGGTGAAGGCGGGGGCGGTCGCATGTCGATCATGGAAGGCCGCGTTTTCGAGAAGGTCGGCGTCCATACGTCGACGGTTTACGGCGAATTCTCGCCCGACTTCCGCGCCCAGATCCCCGGAGCGGAGGAAGACCCTCGCTTCTGGGCTTCCGGCATCTCGCTCATCGCCCATCCCGTCAATCCGAACGTGCCGGCCGTGCACATGAACACCCGCATGGTGGTGACGACGAGCAACTGGTTCGGCGGCGGCGCCGACCTGACGCCCGTGCTGGATCGACGCCGCACCCAGGAGGATCCGGACAGCCGGCTCTTCCATCGCGCGATGGAAATCACCTGCACCCGTCATGCGGCCGTTGCCGACTACCCCCGCTACAAGGCGTGGTGTGATGACTATTTCTTCCTGAAACACCGCAACGAGGCACGCGGCATCGGCGGCATCTTCTTCGACTGGCTGCATTCCGGCGAGGCTGCTGGCGGTTGGCAGGCGGACTTTGCCTTCGTCCAGGATGTCGGCAAGGCCTTCAACCTCGTCTATCCGAGGCTCGTCCGTGCCAACTTCAACCAGCCGTGGAGCGAGGCCGACCGTGACGAGCAGCTCGTTCGCCGTGGCCGCTACGTCGAATTCAACCTTCTCTACGACCGCGGCACGATCTTCGGCCTGAAGACCGGCGGCAATGTGGAGTCGATCCTCTCCTCCCTGCCGCCCGTCGTTCGCTGGCCGTGAGAAACCTGGAATTCCGACCCGCTCGCGACATTATTTCATTGGTCGGTTTTCAAAGCGCGTGATAGCCTTCTCATATCTTACGGGAGGAGCACCGCAATGGCCACTTCGAGTAGCAGTCGGGTACCCGCATCAAAGTCCGCTTCGGAACGCGCTTTGGAAACGTCCGAGCTCATCGAACGCCTGGCGACGGAAATGCGCGCCGCCAGCAACACCGACCTTCCCCATGCCTATTTCGTTGAACAGGTGAAGCTCCAGCTCGCCGGTCTCGACCCGAACGACAGGAATGACGCCGATATCGTTCGGCACAGCGCCAAGGTCGTCACGGCCGGAACAACATCCGTCTTCCATTCCTGGGCCCTGCCCGACACCTGATCTGCCGGCTGCAATTTTCGTCCGTCCGGCATGCAACCATGCTATCTTCATGGCGTTAAACCTCGGCAGAAAAGGAGGAACGCCATGAGACTGTTCGAATGCGGTTCACTCGTTCCGGGCTGCCCCTGGCACACCCGGGCAGAGGAGGATGCGGAAGTGGTTCGCCGTGCCGTCGAGCATATGCGCGACGCGCACAACGAGACCGTGATCCGCGAGAACATGGTCGAGAACATCAAGGCGCGCATCCGCGACGAAGCGAACGCCGCTTGATAACGGCCGGCGTCAGTCGGCCTGCTGGATATCCTGAAGCCGGGCGAGCAGTTTCGCCCGGTCATCGACGAAATTCCTCTCCACCCATTCGTTTTCCAGCCTTTTCAGCAACTCACCCATCCTCGGACCGGGCGCGACGCCGGCCGACAGCAGGTCGTTGCCGCTTATAGGAAAGGTCGGCTTTTCAAATCGTTCCGCGCGGGAGAGTAGCCGTGACAGCCTCGCGACCTTCTCCATGGCCGCCGGGCCGGCGTCGATCGCCGTGCGGGCCGAGGCGAGGTCCAGCTTCAACCGGGCAAGAATACCAGTCTTACCCGAGCGGTAGAGGATGCGATCGAGCGCGGCTTCCTTCGTGTCATCGGAGACCGTCGGCGCGCCGGCGAACTGCTCCAGAAACCCTGCCTCAGACTTGGAAAGCCGCAGCCGCGTCGCCATCGTATTCAGGCGGTCGACGTCGCGCGGCACGATCGAGGCGAGCCTCAACAGCGGATCGGGTTTCCAGCCCAGCGCCCTTTCGGCGGCGACGAGGCCCGGGATGGCATCGATCCCCCATTTCTCCGTCTCCGGAAGAATCTCGGTGAGAATGCCCGTCTGCCGCATCCATAGCAGTGCCCTGCCCGGATCGGGCGCCGACAGCAGCTTCTTCATCTCGCTCCAGACGCGCTCTGCCGAAAGCTGTTTCAACCGGTCCCGTGCCCGCGCGCAGGCCCGCAGGCCCTCCGCATCCGGCCGCCCGTCGCCATACCAGGCGAAGAAGCGGAAGAACCGCAGAACACGCAGATAATCCTCGGCGATCCGCTGTCCCGCGTCGCCTATAAACCGCACCCGCCGCGCCGCGATGTCGTCGAGACCGTCAACCAGATCGATGACCTCGCCTTCGGCGTCGAGATACAGCGCATTGATCGTAAGATCGCGGCGCATGGCATCTTCGGCCCAGTCGGCGCCGAACGCCACCAGCGCCCGACGGCCGTCTGTCTCGACGTCGTGCCTGAGCGTCGTCACTTCGAAGGGCTTGCCCTCGGCGACCAGCGTTACGGTGCCGTGCTCGATACCGGTCGGCACCGCCTTCACCCCGGCCGCCCTGGCCCGTTCCACCACCTGTTCCGGCGGCAGCGTGGTGGCGATGTCGACATCGCCGATCGCAAGTCCCATCAACGCATTGCGCACTGCCCCGCCGACAACGCGCCCCTCGCCGCCATCACGATTCAGAAGATCGAGCACGCGCCGCAGGGCGGGGTCGTTGAACCACGGCTCGGCCGATAGGTTGGTCATGCATAGAGCCTTTCGTAGAGCGTGCGCAGAATGCCGGCGGTGATGCCCCAGATATACCGTTCGCCATAGGGCATCACGTAATAATGCCGGACGATGCCCTGCCAAACGCGACTGTCCTGTCGATGATTGTCCGGATTCATAAGGAAGGAAAGCGGCACCTCGAACACCTCGTCCACCTCGTGCGGATTGGGCGTGATGGTAAAGCCGCGGCTGACGACGCCGAGGACCGGTGTGATACGGAATCCGGTGCCGGCAAGATATTGCGGCAGCCGCCCGACCGTCTCGACGAAGCGGGGTTCGAGCCCGATCTCCTCGTACGCCTCACGCAACGCCGCCATCTCGGGCGAAGTGTCATCCTCGTCAATCCCCCCGCCGGGAAAGGCGATCTGGCCGGAATGCTTTCGCAGCTTCGCAGTTCGCTGCGTCAGGATCACCCTGGCGCCAGCCGGATCGTCGACAATGCCGACCAGCACCGCCGCATCCTTGAGCTTCAGGCCCTCCACCTCCATCAGGGTTTCCGGATTGAGCACGTGATCACCATGGTCGCGCCAGGCATGCTCGATCGGCGCACCGATCTGGTTCGCGGCGCGATGGCGGAAATCGGCCGCGGTGAAGTTTGAAGGCGAACTCATCGGGACAGGCGTTCCAGTTCCCGCGCCGGCATGACGGGGAAAACTTTTCCTCCCGAACGCACCGCGAACATCGGGATGCCGTCGATCTCGACCTCCTCGCCGAGCGCGACGAGATCGTACATCACCGCCCGCGACACCAGCGCCTCCAGCCGTCCCCGCACATGCAGGTAGGGCTTCAGTTCGCCGAGATCGCCCTTGATGACAAACCGCAACGGATGCGCGCTCCCCGCCTCGACGACATCGCCGACATTGGTGCGGAACGTCAGAACCTTATCTTCTCCGTCGCCGGTGACGCTCATCTCGACGGCGACGAACGGCGCGTCGACGATGCGGATGCCGACTTTTTCCACAGGCGTGACGAGATAGGTCTTTCCATCCTCGTCCTTGCGCAAGACTGTCGAAAACAGTCTCACCAGCGGCGCGCGGCCGATCGGGGTTCCCATGTAGAACCAGGTACCGTCGGCGCGAATTTCCAATGTCGATGTCGCCGCAGAACGGTGGATTCCAGCGGTCGACGGGGGGAAGCGAGCTTTTGCCACCGGAATGCTGCTCCGCCGCCCGCGCGATCAGGGCAGCCAGTCCGGCCGCGTCCGTCGTCGCTTTCAGCTCCTCACCTGCCATCTTTGCGTCCCGGTTGTGCCCTAACGAACATTCTCACGAGATAGTCATTCCCGAAGCGCTTGTCAGCCATTAGAGCTGCAATAAGTTATGGGGAAGGCGCAAAACGGATGGCCCGCTCGATTCGCTGGCCGCCATGCAACCGAATGGAGATCCGCATGGGGATGAACACGACGCCGGAAGCCGTACTCGACGAGAAAGCAGCCGTTGAAGCCGCCGAACACGCGCTCTCCGATATCGCGCTGATACGTCAGGAAGTATCCAAGGTGATCTTCGGTCAGGAGCGGGTCGTCGAGAACACGCTGCTCGCCATCCTGTCCGGCGGTCACGCGCTGCTGGTCGGCGTGCCGGGTCTCGCCAAGACCAAGCTGGTGACGACGCTTGGCGCCGTGCTCGGCCTTGACGCGAACCGCATCCAGTTCACTCCCGACCTGATGCCCTCCGACATCGTCGGCACCGAAGTCATGGACCAGGACGAAACCGGCCGCCGCTCGTTCCGTTTCGTCAAGGGACCGGTCTTCGCGCAGCTCCTGATGGCCGACGAGATCAACCGTGCCAGCCCGCGCACCCAGTCAGCACTCCTGCAGTCGATGCAGGAATACCATGTGACGATCGCCGGCCAGCACTACGATCTCCCCTCCCCCTTCCACGTGCTCGCCACACAGAACCCACTGGAGCAGGAAGGCACCTATCCGCTTCCCGAAGCCCAGCTTGACCGCTTCCTGCTGCAGGTCGACGTCGGCTATCCCGACATCGAGGCCGAGCGTCAGATCCTGCTCGAGACCACCGGCCTCTCTGAGGCACGCGCTCAAAGTGTTATCACCTCGGCACGCCTCGCCGAAATCCAGCGCCTCATCCGCCAGATGCCCGTCTCCGACAAGGTGGTCGACGCGATCCTGACGCTGGTGCGCTCCGCACGTCCGGGCCAGGGAGACAAGGAAACCGACAAGCACGTCGCCTGGGGACCCGGCCCGCGTGCCGGTCAGGCGCTCATGCTCTGCGCCCGCGCCCGCGCCCTCTACGAGGGCCGCCTCGCCCCGTCGATCGATGACGTACGCGCACTCGCCGAACCCGTTCTAGAACACCGCATGGCGCTCACCTTCGCCGCTCGTGCCGAAGGCATGTCGATCCGCGACCTGATCGTAGGACTGGCGAAGAAGGTGGACGGCTAGAAAGGCGCACAATGGCAGCGATCGGTCAGATCGTCGAAAGGACACCGGGAAGCCAGGCGCTCACCCGTGCGCGTCAGCGTGCCATTCTCGTGCCTGATTGCATGGTCGAGGCCAAGCGTATCGCCAATACGGTGATCGCCGGCTGGCACGGTCGCCGCAAGCGCGGCATCGGCGAGAATTTCTGGCAGTTCCGGCCCTATGCCGACGGCGAGAGCCTAGCCCGCATCGACTGGCGCCGCTCCGCCCGCGACGACCATGTCTATATCCGCGATCGCGAATGGGAGGCGGCCCACACCGTCTGGCTCTGGGCCGACATGTCGCCGTCGATGATGTACAAGTCGACGCTCGGCAGCGTCTCCAAGGAGAGCCGTGCCCTCGTCCTGATGCTGGCGCTCGCCGAAATCCTTGCCCGCTCGGGCGAGCGCATCGGCTGCCCCGGCGTGATGGAGCCAGTCGCCGCGCGCAATGCCGCCGAACGCCTCGCCGCCGCGCTCATCCATGCCCCGACGACTGAAGGCATGCCCGACATGCACATGATCCGGGGCGTGAGCGACATCGTGCTGATCGGCGACTTCCTTGATGAAGCGGATGCGATCATGGCCCAGATATCACCCCTCGCCCGCCGTGGTCTGCGCGGTCACGTGGTCGAGATCGCCGATCCGGCCGAGGAGGATTTCCCCTATGCCGGCCGCACCGAGTTCACTGATCCGGAGACCGGCGAGAAGCTCGTCTCCGGTCGCGCCGAGGCCATCCGCGAGGAATACCGCCGCGCCTATGCCGCCCGCCGCGACAGCCTCGGTGAAAGCCTGCGCCGGCTCGGCTGGAGCTTCGTACCCCACCGTACCGACCATCTCGCCTCGCAGGCGCTCGTCGCCGTGCACATGTATCTCTCCGGCAGCCCGCCGCGCAGCGAGAGGAGCGCCCGCCTTTGAGCTTCCTGTCGCTGGCCTTCGCAACGCCCGCCGTCCTCATCGCGCTCGCGGCGCTTCCGCTGATCTGGTGGCTGTTGAAGCTCACGCCGCCGCGCCCGCGCACGGAAGTGTTCCCGCCGCTGAAGATTCTCGCATCGGTGCTGAAGCGGGAGGAGACGCCGTCCAAGAGCCCATGGTGGTTGACGCTACTGCGCATGGTCATGGCCGCGCTCGTCATCCTCGCGCTCGCCGATCCCGTGCTCAACCCGCGCAGCGACGCGCTCTCCGGCGACGGCCCGCTGATGCTGGTGATCGATAACAGCTGGTCGACTACGACCGACTGGGATCGCCGCCGCCAGACCGCCGAGGCGATGATCGACGATGCTGCCGGCCGCGATATCCCGGTCTCGATCGTCTTCACCGCCGATCCCCTGCATGACGCGGTTCCCACTGCCGCTGCAACAGCACGCGAAAAGCTCGCGGCCGCAGCCCCGCAACCGCTGCGCCCCGACCGCGAACGGGCGCTCGCCGCGCTCGGCGAGGCATTGAACGGCCAACGCCCGGGCACACTGGTGTTTCTCAGCGACGGCATCTCAGCGTCAGACGAAGACGATACGATCACCGCGATGGGCGCGCTGAACCCCGCCGAACTGCGCCTGATAGAAGGAGACGGTGCCGCCGCCGTTGCCGTGACGGGTGCTTCCAACGGTTCGACCGCGCTCACCGTCACCGCGTCCCGCCTGCGCACGGCCGAGGCGGCCAGCCTCGTCATCGACGCGCTGGATTCGCAAGGCCGCACCATCGCCTCCGGCACCATCGACTTTCCCGCCGGCACCGCAACGGCCAACGGCGAGATCGCCGCGCCGTTCGAACTGCGCAACGATTTCGCTCGCGTTTCGGTCGCCGGTATCGCCAATGCCGGTGCTGTGCACCTGCTAGACGACGGTTTCCGCCGCCGCCGCGTCGCGCTGCTGGCCGGCGAGGTCGGGGACGAATTCCAGCCGCTGCTCTCGCCGCTCTACTACATCAACCGCGCCCTGCAGCCCTTCGCCGACCTCATCGAACCCGAATCCGCCGATCTTTCGGCGTCCATCCCGATCCTGCTGCAACAGAACCCGTCTGCCATCATCATGGCCGATATCGGCCGTCTACCGGCGGATACCTACGACCCTGTGCAGCGCTGGGTTTCCAATGGCGGCACGCTGATCCGCTTCGCAGGCCCGCGCCTCGCGGCCGCCCCGGCTGCCGATCCGCTAGTGCCTGTGGTGCTCCGCCAGGGCGAACGGGCACTCGGGGGAGCCCTCTCCTGGGCCGAGCCGCAGCCGCTCTCCGAGTTTCCGAATTTCGGTCCTTTCGCCGGCATGCCGCGTCCGGCGGATGTGATGATCCGTCGTCAAGTCCTCGCCGAGCCGACCCCGGATCTCGCCGAACGAACCTGGGCGAGCCTCGCGGACGGCACCCCACTCGTCACCGTCCGCGAAAGCGGCCGCGGCCGCATTGTGCTTTTCCATGTCACGGCGGAAGCGACATGGTCGAACCTGCCGATTTCCGGCGATTTTGTCGAAATGCTGCGCCGTGTCGTGCAGTTGTCGCCGGCGAGCGGCACGGGTGACACCAACGGCTCTCCGCAGGCGAACAGCCTCGCCCCCTGGCGGCTGCTGACCGAGCGTGGCGCACTGACCGCAGAGACCGGCAATGCTCGTCCGATCGCCGCCGGCCCGAACCGGCCACAAGCCGCGAGCTTCGACAATCCCCCCGGCCTTTACGGCAGCGAAGACGGCTTCGTCGCCTTGAACCTCTTGCCACCGGGCGCCGAACTTCATCCGCTCGACCGCCCCTCCTCCGTTGCGGTCACCACCGCGCCGCTGCTCGGCGAGGTCGCAACGCCGCTGAAACCCACGTTGCTCGCCCTCGCCCTCCTGCTTCTCTTCGCCGATGCGGTGATCGTTCTCTTCATGGGTGGTGCCTTCGCCCGCCTGCCGAAACGCGCGGCGGCAGCGGCCGTGATCGGCCTTGCCTTCCTTGCCGCCGCACCTTTTGCACCGGAAGTGCACGCTCAGGACGCCAAACCCGGCGACGAGCAGATCCTCGAGCGGCTCGACAACACTCATCTCGCCTACGTGATCACCGGCGAGCCGGATGTCGACCGCCTGTCCGAACAGGGGCTGACCGGTCTCAGCGATTTCCTGACCTACCGCACCACGCTGGAGCCGGCCGCCCCGGTCGGTCTCGACATCTCGAAGGACGAGCTTTCCTTCTACCCGATCATCTTCTGGCCGATCTCCGCGTCCGCGCCGATGCCGTCGGCCGCCGCCATCAGCCGCATCGACGCCTATATGCGCGCTGGTGGCACCGTGCTGTTCGACACCCGCGACCAGTTCTCGGCGCTCGGCGACGACGGCCCGTCGCCGAACGGCGAGCGGCTGCAGGCGATCCTAGCCAATATCGACATTCCGCCGCTGGAGCCCGTACCTTCCGATCACGTGTTGACTCGTTCCTTTTACCTGCTCTCCGGCTTTCCCGGCCGATACAGCGGCAGCCCGCTCTGGGTCGAGGCCCGCCAGGAAGCGAGGAACAGTGACAGAAGCATTACCTCCTCCGGTGACGGCGTCACGCCATTGATGATCACCGGCAATGACCTGCTCGGCGCCTGGGCGATCGACGACAACGGCGCACCGGTCATGCCGACCGTGCCGGCCGACGAGATGCAGCGGGAAATGTCCTACCGCGCCGGCGTCAACATCATGATGTACATGCTGACCGGTAACTACAAGGCCGACCAGGTGCACGTGCCCGCCCTGCTGGAAAGGCTCGGCCAATGACGACGATCAGCTTCGCCCCCTTCCTGCCCTGGTGGCTGCTGGCCGTCGCCGCGGTCTTCGCCCTCGGGCTCGGGGCGCTCGGCATCGCCCGGTCCGTCCGCGGCGCATGGATCCGCATCGCCGCCTTCGCCGCGCTGATTCTGGCGCTCGCGAACCCGCTTCTGGTCAGCGAAAACCGAGAGGCGCTGAGCACGGTCGTGCCGGTGATCGTCGACCGCAGCCAGAGCCAGGCAACCGAAGAGCGCCGGCAGATGACTGACACGGCGGTGGAGGAGTTGAAGCAGCGGCTGGAACGCTTCGCCAGCATCGAGCCGCGCTTCGTCGAGGTCGAGGACCCTGAAAATTCCGACGCGCCGTCCACCCGGCTGTTCGAGGCGCTGAGCGCCAGCACCGCCGACGTGCCACCCGCCCGCATCGGTGCCGCGATCATGGTGACCGACGGGCAGATCCACGACCTCCCGGCCAATACGTCCGCTCTCGGCTTCGACGCGCCGCTGCACGGCCTCGTCACCGGTCGCGCCGACGAGACCGACCGGCGCATCGAGGTGGTGCGTGCCCCGCGCTTCGGCATCGTCGGCGAGCAGCAGGAACTGACCTTCCGTGTCTTCGACGACGGCACGCGCGACAGCGCCCCCGCCTCCGTCACCATAACCATGAACGGCCAACCACTCGGCACTGTCGACGCCGTACCCGGTCAACCGATGCCGTTTTCCTTCACCGTGCCGCGCGGTGGCTCGAACGTGCTGGAACTCGAAGTGGCCGGCCTGCCCGGCGAGGTGACCGAGGCCAATAACAAGGCCATCCACCTGATCGAGGGCATCCGCGAGAACCTGCGCGTTCTGCTGGTCTCCGGCGAACCGCACGCCGGCGAGCGGGCCTGGCGTAACCTTCTGAAATCCGACGCCTCGGTCGACCTCGTCCATTTCACCATCCTGCGCCCACCGGAAAAACAGGACGGCACACCGATCAACGAACTGTCGCTGATCGCCTTCCCGACCCGCGAACTGTTCGTCGAGAAGATCAACGACTTCGACCTGATCATCTTCGATCGCTACCAGCATCGCGGCGTGCTGCCGATCCTCTACTACGACTACATCGCCGAATACGTGCAGAAGGGCGGCGCGCTGCTGATTGCGGCCGGTCCCGAACACGCCGGCGAGGATTCGATCGCGCTCACTCCGCTCTCCAACGTGCTGCCGGCGACGCCGACCGGCGAGATGCACGAGGCGGCCTTCTACCCGCGCCTCTCCGAGAGGGGCAAGCGTCACCCGGTGACGCGTGGCCTTGACGGCTCGGCGGAAGAGCCGCCGCACTGGGGCCGCTGGTTCCGCACGGTCGACGTTGCCGACCCGCAGGGTGAAACGGTGATGACCGCGGCCGATGGCCGGCCGTTATTGGTGCTCAACCGTGCCGCGGAAGGCCGCGTCGCCATGCTGCTCTCCGACCAGGGCTGGCTCTGGGCGCGCGGCTTCGAGGGTGGCGGTCCGCACGTCTCGCTCTACCGACGAATCGCCCACTGGCTGATGAAGGAGCCGGAGCTGGAAGAGGAGGCCCTGACGGCGCGTGCCACCGGCCGCACGTTGGAAATCCGCCGCCAGACCATCGGCAACGATCCCGGTCCGGCGACCGTCCTTTATCCTTCCGGCAGACGCGAGCAGATCGCGCTCACCGAATCCGGTCCCGGCCTCTGGCGGGCCGAACGCCAGATGGAGGAAACGGGGCTCTTCACCGTCGAGAACGGCGAGCTCTCAGCTCTCGTCCATGTAGGAGCAGTCGATTCTCCCGAATTCAAGGCAATGGTTTCCACCACGGACACGTTGAAGCCGCTCGGCGAAGCGACCCGCGGCATCACCCTCAGGCTCGATGACGGCGACGGAGGCGTCCGCATGCCCGACATCCTGCCCGTCCGAGGCGCGGTCCGCGTCGTGGACGATCGCCGCCTCACCGTGCGCCTTACCGGCGAGACGGTGCTGAAGGGCATCGACACGCTTCCCCTCTTCGCCGGCTTCGCCGGCGTCGGCATCCTGCTACTCGCCATGTCGGCGATGTGGTGGCGGGAGGGACGATAGGTCGAGCGTTTCCCTTGATCGCTGTGGCCGCACAGCGCCAATAGCGCTCATATCAAGCGGGACTGTCACCGCAGAAGCGCGGCGGAATATCATGTGCAAGGAGCCTTCAGTTCCAGTCAGGCGAAGGCCGGAACGTCCGGTGCGCTTCCATTGATGAACACGGAAACCTCCCCGGCCGGAAGCGGTTGCGAGACGATGTATCCCTGGATGTGATCGCAGCCTGCCTCCCACAGGAACTCGACCTGCTCCCCGGTCTCCACGCCTTCCGCGATGATCTGCATTCCCAGTTTGTTCGCGATCGTGATGATTGCCGAGGTCAGTGCGACGCTGTCGGGGTCTCCCGGAATGTCAGCCACAAACGATCGATCGATTTTCAGCTTGGAAACAGGAAACCGCTTCAGCGCCGCTAGGCTTGAATACCCCGTACCGAAATCGTCAATCGACAGGGTTACCCCCATGGCCGCCAGCTGGCGCATCAGCTCGATCGCCAGAGGCAGATCCTGCATGATGAGACTTTCAGTGATCTCGAGTTCGAGGTTCTGCGGGCTTAAGCCAGAATCCGAAAGGGCGGCCTCGACATCGGCAACGATGGCTCTCTCCTTGAACTGTCGCGCCGATACGTTGACGCTGACCCTGAACCCAGGCGCGGCATCAGCGAGCCAGCGCCTGCATTGTCTGCATGCCTCCCCCAGTATCCATCGTCCGAGCGGAACGATGAGGCCGTTCTCCTCGGCAAGCGGGATGAACTCCCCGGGTGAAATCAAACCGCGCGTCGGGTGCTGCCATCGCACCAGTGCCTCCACGCCGACGATCTTCCCCGAGCGCCGATTGAGCTGGGGTTGGAAATGCAGCAAAAACTCGTTTTCACGCAGGGCCCGCCGCATGTCCTCGGTTCCGGCGAGTTTCTGCCTGGTTTTCTCTGCCATATCGAAAGAGAAGAGTTTCAGGCCGTCGCGGCCAGCTTCCTTTGCCTGATACATCGCTGCATCGGCGTGGGCCAACAGTGTGGCGGCGTCCGTCCCGTGTTGAGGATAGGTTGCCACCCCCATGCTGCAGGACATTTCCAGGACCATGCCGTTCAGGGTGATCGGTTCAGCGACTGTCTTTCGCAAGGATTCAAATCGGCTCATCGACGCGTGCCAATCGCTGGTCGGGGATTTCAGAAGAATGACGAACTCGTCGCCTCCGATACGCCCCACGACCCCGTCGGGGCCAATCTGGCGTTCAATTCTTCCGGCGATCGACTTCAGCAGATCATCGCCCGCAGCGTGGCCGAGTGAGTCATTCACCAGCTTGAAGTTGTCCAGATCAAGGAATGCAAGAGCGAGGCCGGTGCCCGCTTCCTTCGCCGAGGCCAAGGCGGACACCAATCCCTGGTCCATCGAGCGACGGTTCGGCAACCCGGTCAATCCGTCGTGGGTTGCCAAAAAACGAACATGCTCTTCCGTCTTGCGGCGTTCGATCGCGATGCCGGCGAGATGCGCGGCGATCCCGATCAGTTCGTTGAGTTTGGCGTCCGGGGCGCTGCACTTTGGCGAGTAAAGTGCAAACGTGCCGAGCACTTCGCCACGAGAGGAGCGGATGGGAGTGGACCAGCAGGCTTTGTAGTTCACGCCTTCCATAACTTGGGCGTGGTTCTTCCAAAGTGGGTCATGGGCGATGTCGGTTACTATCACGGGCGCATTGGTCCATGCAGCGGTACCGCAACTGCCCGCTTCCGGTCCAATGGGGACACGACGAATGCGCTGCTTGTAGATTTCGGGAAGGGATGGCCCGGACACTAAGGTCAGGTACTGTCCGTCTTCCGACATCATCATTACGGAACCGGCAATCTCGTCCGCTTGACCCTCAATAATCAAAATGAGTTCACCAAGAACCTGATCGAGCGCGACACCCGTGGCCACCAGTTCCAGCAAGCGAGCCTGCGCCTGCATCAATTGCTCGGCTTTTTTCCGGACGGTAATGTCGCGTGACATACCCACGACACCGATTGTGTGACCATACATGTCCCGCAGCGGCAGGCGAGACATCATGAGCCACCGATCCTTGGTGCCGAGAGCGATCTCCTCGATACCGAGGTCCGGCTTTCCCGTCTTGATGACCTGCGTTTCCACTTCCTCGATCTTGCGTGCGGCCTCGTAGGGATGCAGATCGTAGTCCGTCTTGCCAAGCAGTTGATCGAGAGCGGTCAGTCCATTGGCGCGAATGACAGCCTCATTGGCGAACAGGAAGCGACCCTGCAGGTCCTTGGCATAGATGAAATCGGGGATCTGGTTGATCATCGCCTCGAGCCACTCGTGCCTCCCCTGGTCTGTCGACAATTGGAGACTTTGAATGGCTTGGCGAAGCTGATTTGGCATGCTCTTTCCCGATAAGACCTTGTCCCAGGTCGGCAGCATGGGATTTGAGCTGTCTCCGGCAGGTCGTCACATTCAAACTAGGATTCCACTAGCTAATGTAGAGTTAAGCTTTCCAAGCTCGCGATTCTTTGAATAGTAGGGAACTGAACTGTTCGGCGGCAAAACAATTGCAGCTAGTCTTGACAATGTGCTTCGGCTGACAATCACAGACGTGCTACGTCCGGCACGGGGTTCACCGTCCGAAGCCCAATCTTTCCTTAAGGTCGATCAGAGCAAATTCGCGCAGCGGCATCCTGCCGCTTGCTATGCCAGCCCGTGCGGTGGCGGGAGGTACCGTAAGCGCGGGCGGACAATACGGATCAGGCGACGGTCACCACCAGCGCTCTGCATGCGCCCGTGCCCTCGCGCCGATAGCTATGCGGAAGGCTTGAATCGAACGATACGGAATCGCCTTCTTCAAGGATAAACGCCTCTCCGTCCACCACCACGGAAAGAGAGCCGGCCAGCACATAGATGACCTCTTCGGTCCCATGTTGGTGCTCCTCCGACGGGGGGCCTTCTACGGGAAACTCCGCGAGGTACGCCTCCATGCGACGGTCGGGCAAAGCGTAGTTCAGACTCTCGAACAGGTAGGCTCCCGGGGCAGCTCCGGCCGGGATCGGCAGGCGAACACGCTCGTTCTTGCGGGTCACAGCAACCCTCGCCCCACCTTTGCGGAAGAAGTGGTCGAGCTCGACTCCGAACACCAAAGCGATCCGGACGATTCCGGACGATGGTGTCCCACGGCGTGGTGTAGCTGGCGGCGTTGTTCGCCGTGTTCTCCGGCATTGCCGGGTTGATCAGCGCGCCACTGCCGGCAGGCTGATGAGGGGATCATCGCTCAACTGGCCGACGCTTTCCAGCGTCATGTAGCGGGCGCGCTGGACGGCCCACTCGTCGTTCTGTTCAAGCAGCAAGGCTCCGACGAGCCTCACGATGGCGTCGTCATTCGGGAAGATGCCGACGACGTCGGTGCGCCGCTTGATCTCGCCATTGAGCCGCTCGATGGGGTTGGTCGAATGGAGCTTGGCGCGGTGCTCCTTCGGGAAGGTCATGTAGGCGAGCACGTCTGGCTCGGCGTCGTCGAGGATGGCGGCGAGCTTGGGCACCTTCGGCCGGATCTGGTCGGCGACGGCCCGCCACTGGGTGCTGGCGGCTTCCGGTGTCTCCTGGGCGAAGGCAGTGGCGATGAAGGCAGAGACGACGCGGCGACCGCTCTTGCCGGCATGGGCCAGAACGTTGCGCATGAAGTGGACGCGGCAGCGCTGCCAAGTGGCCGAGAGAACCTTGGTGACGGCAGCCTTGAGGCCTTCATGGGCGTCGGAGACCACGAGCTTGACTCCGCGCAGGCCTCGGCGGGTCAGCTTGCGCAGGAACTCGGTCCAGATCGGCTCGGCCTCCGAGGTGCCAATCTCCATGCCCAGAACCTCGCGCCGGCCGTCCGTGTTGACGCCGACCGCGATGATGACGGCGACGGAGACGATGCGGCCGCCTCGACGGACCTTGAGGTAGGTCGCGTCGATCCACAGGTATGGCCAGTCGCCTTCGATCGGCCGTTCGAGGAAGGCCTTCACCTTGCCGTCGATCTCCTCGCAGAGCCGCGACACCTGGCTCTTCGAGATGCCCGACATGCCCATCGCCTTGACGAGCTCGTCGACCGAGCGCGTCGAGATGCCCTGGACGTAGGCTTCCTGGATCACCGCCGTCAGCGCCTTCTCGGCCATGCGGCGCGGTTCCAGAAAGCCAGGGAAGTAAGAACCTTTCCGGAGCTTGGGAATGCGCAGCTCGACGGTGCCCGCGCGCGTCTCCCAGTCCCTGTCGCGATAGCCGTTGCGCTGGGCCGTCCGAAGCGAAGACTTCTCGCCATAGGCGGCGCCGGTTGCAGCACCCACCTCCATCTCCATCAGCCGCTCGGCGGCGAAACCGATCATCTCGCGCAGGAGATCGGCATCCGCGCTCTTCTCGACTAGCGCACGCAGGTTCATCATCTCGTCGGTCATCGGTGGTCTCCCCAGAAAGGTTGGCTTCGACAACCAGACCCTACCGGAAAACGCCGATGACCACCGCGCTACCCACCTACACCACGTCCCGGGACGTCACCATCCGGACCAGCGTCGGTAGCGTCGGAAACATCTGTCCGCGCTCGATCTTCGACAGCATCGCAGGTGACAGCCCGGTATGCTGTCCGAGTTGGACAAGTCCGAGCGACTTCTTCAATCGCAGCCTCCGGATTCGCGGCCCGATTTCGTAACTCTCCAACTCCGTTGTCAGCGTGTCTGAAAGCACGTCCTTCATCCCGTTTTCATTGCGGAACAATGTTTACGCGCAAATTTTCCTGTCAAGAGAAAATAATAAATTATCACGAAAAATTTATTCGTAAGAAAAATAATTTGCTCCATATGAAAATTCGTCCGGTCGAAACGATCGGTCATTCAACATGAGGAGTGATCGCTATGGGAATGAAACGCACGCTGCTAGCCGCACTGATCAGCTTTACCGCAACGGTACCGGCATTTGCCGCAGACAAGGATATCGTAGACACCGCCGTCAGCGCCGGTGACTTCAAGACCCTGGCCGCGGCACTGGAGGCCGCCGATCTCGTCGCAACGCTGAAGGGCGAAGGCCCGTTCACCGTCTTCGCACCGACCGACGCGGCCTTCGCCAAGCTTCCGGCCGGCACAGTGGAGAACCTGCTCAAGCCTGAGAACAAGGCGCAGCTCGCCGCCATCCTCACCTATCACGTCGTCCCCGGAAAGGTGATGGCAGCCGATGTCGTTGGTCTCGATGAGGCCAAGACCGTGAACGGCAAGATCGACGTCGAGGTCGAGGGCAAGGCGGTGAAGGTCAACGAAGCCAACGTCACCGCAACCGACGTGATGGCCAGCAACGGCGTCATTCACGTCATCGACCATGTCATCCTCCCACCCGAAGGTTGATAGGCGAACGCGGTGATCCGTCCAGCCGGCACACAAAAACCTGAACAGGAGAACTATATGAAGACGCTCAACATAATAACGCTCGTGCTCGTCATCGTCGGCGGCCTGAACTGGGGCCTCGTGGGCCTCTTCGATTTCGATCTCGTCGCCGCGATATTCGGCGCCGGATCGGCTCTCGCTCGGCTGGTATACGTCCTCGTAGGCGTGTCGGCGGCATGGCAGCTCGTGCCGCTCTTGTCGGCAATCAAGTCAAACGAAGTTGCCGCTCAAAACGGTCACTAAGCCGGAAGGGCCGCCCCGATTTCGGGCGGCCCTTCGTCTCAGTCGCATTTCACCTCGGGGGTAGCGCTGGCTGCGGCGGTTTTGTCGCCGTCCTGCTGCGCGGCGACATCCTGACCGGATGTGGCAAGGTCGGAGCTCTCGCCCATTGGCATGTTCTGCCCATCCTTCTGCGGAGAGGTCGTCAGCGCATCAGCGCTCGTAGTCGTGGTGCCGGTCGATGTTTCGGTCTTTGCCTGCGATCCGGAATCGCCTTCCAGAGGAGCATGGGTGCCATCCTTGGCAATTCCTGCTTCCGCTTCCTTGTTCACAGAACCGGTTGTTACGTCATGGCAGTTTGCCAGACTGGCCGTATGACTGAAGGCTGCCAAGGTGATCGCAGCCGAGATCGTAAGAATGTTTTTCATCGATTATCCTCCTTTTCGGTAAAGAGGTAACCGCCCAAAATATCGTTTGTTCCACGGCGTGGGCGGCAGGTAGAGCCTGCAGTTTCGCTCGATCGGCGAACGATCTCCGCTAATCACGGCGCCTCTCGACACCGGTACGGCTTCCTCCTACCCTCTTGCCATGACGCAATCGCTTACGCTTTTCGACACCGTCCTCGACGCTGACCGCCAAGCCATTCTCGATGCCCTGAAGGCGCACAACGCCGTCATGCTCGGCCCGTCAGACCGGCTGGACCTGTTCATTCCCTTGAAGGACGAGGACGGAAAAACGGATGGCGGACTTGTCGGCTATACCGGGCGCGGCTGGCTCTATGTCGAGATGCTGTTCGTGCCGGAGCGCCTGCGCGGCCGGGGGATGGCCGGCAAGCTCCTGCAGATGGCGGAAGACGCGGCCCGGGCGCGCGGCTGCAAGGGGGCCTACATCGACACAATCAACCCGGTCGCGCGCCGCGCTTACGAGCGGCAGGGCTACGAGCCTTTCGGCACCTTGGAGAATTTCACCCGCGAATTTTCGATCGTCTGGCTCAGGAAGCTTTTCTGAGCGGCAGCGCTTCCGCCTCAGCGAAAGGGACCGTGCATTCCCGCCAGGCGATCACGCCCTTGAGACGCGGATGGACATCCTCGGCGATCGGCACGACGAGCACCCGGCCCGGATCGACCGGCCCCGGAAACTCCAGCGCCTTCCAGGCCACCTTCTCGAAGCCGAGCGGCATGTAATACGGCGGATCACCGACGAGGATGACAGCCTCCGACCCCTTCCGCCGGGCCGCGTCGATCGCGATCCGCACTAGCTCGCGGCCGATACCCATGTTCTTGTGCGAGGGCCGCACGGCGAGCGGGCCGAGCAGATGGCCACTGACCCCACCGGCAAGAACCGGCGTCATGCGGACGGACGCGATCGTCTCGCCATGGTCGGCACAGACGAACGAGAGCTGCCGATCATGCGGGCCTTGTTCGCGAATCCGCGCTGCGGCACGCGTATGCCGGCCGGGACCGAAGGCTTCTTCGTTGATGATTTCGATAATCGCGTCGTGCGACGCATCCTCGGTGAGATAGACGAGCTCGTGAGCTTTCATGAGTATGACCGGAACCAGACTGGACAGACGAAGACATGGGTGAGCGATGACGCCAAGGGCGTCAGGGCAGCGTCAGCGTCGTCGCAGGGTCCGTGCAAAGGTCATAAGGAACTCGTCCGTTTTTTGGTGACGGCTTCGATAGCAGCAATCACGGCCCTCGTCCAACGAAAAACGCAGTGTTCATTTATTCGCCTCTCGCAATCAGTGCCTCGTCGCATATTTTCCGATTGACGAACCTATGAAGAGGATTTGCCGATGGGTATGCTTGTGGATGGCGTCTGGCAGGACGTCTGGTACGACACCAAATCGACGAACGGCCATTTCAAGCGCGGCGTCTCGACCTTCCGCAACTGGGTGACCGCCGACGGTTCGGCCGGACCATCCGGCACGGCCGGTTTCAAGGCGCAGTCCGGCCGCTACCACCTCTACGTCTCGTTCGCCTGTCCCTGGGCACACCGCACCCTGATCTTCCGCAAGCTGAAACAACTCGAGGAGCATATCAGCCTGTCCGTCGTTGACCCGCTGATGCTGGAGAACGGCTGGGAGTTCCACGACCGCGATGGCGCCACGCCCGACCATCTGTTCGGCTCATCGGCCCTCTGGCAGGTATACACCCGCGCCAAGCCTGACTTCACCGGTCGCGTCACTGTGCCGGTGCTGTGGGACAAGCAGGAAGGCACGATCGTTTCCAACGAGTCCGCCGAAATCATCCGCATGTTCAACAGCGCCTTCAACGCCATCACCGGTAACGAGGACGATTATTGCCCGGAGGATCTGCGCGAGGAGATCGACGTACTCAACACCCGCATCTACGACACCGTCAACAACGGCGTCTACAAGGCCGGTTTCGCCACCAGTCAGGCCGCCTACGAAAGCGCCATCGTGCCGCTGTTCGAGACGCTCGATTGGCTGGAGGAGCGGATGTCAGCTCAGCGTTTCCTGCTCGGCGACCGGCTGACCGAGGCCGACTGGCGCTTGTTCACCACTCTGGTTCGATTCGACGCCGTCTATGTCGGCCACTTCAAGTGCAACATCCGGCGTCTGGCGGACTATCCGAACCTCTCGGCCTACCTGCGCGACCTCTATCAGTGGCCGGGCGTGGCGGAGACGGTCAACATGCGCCACATCAAGGACCACTATTACCGCAGCCACCGGACCATCAACCCGTCCGGCATCGTTCCGCTCGGGCCTCAGCTCGATCTCGAACGGCCGCATGGTCGCGACAAGCTGGCGGAGGCGCTGGCGATCACCAGGTATCGGCGCGGGGCAACTCACCCCTGAGCTCCGCGAGCCGGCGCCGGGTCGATTCCGTCGTGCCGGACGGCAAGTCGAGCGGATCGAAGAAGCCACACTCGACGATTTCCCGATCCGCCGGGCGCGGCGCTGTCTGTACGGCGCTGGCACGGTAGAACAGCACATGGTCCCGCTTGCTGACATTCCGGTTGAAATAGACGTGGAAGAGCTCGGCGGGAGCCGTCAGTTCCAGATTGCCCTCCTCGCGCAGTTCCTTCACCAGCGCTTCGCCCGCCGTCTCCCAGCGCTCGATGCCGCCGCCCGGAAAATACCAGCCCGGCACATAGCTGTGGCGAACGAGAAAGACCCGGCCGTCGCTGTCGAAACAGGCGGCGCGCACGCCGAGCGTCATGCCGCGCGCCATCGCGAAATAGCTGTGCAGCATCCGCATCAACAAGCGCCGGCTGCCGCCTTCGGTCACCGGTCTGATCTCTTCACGTTTCATTCCTTGCCCCATGAGCCGCACCACACTATGAGTGGACCGGATGTTCAAGCTCGCCCACATTTCCGACGTACATCTCGGTCCTCTTCCTAGGCTGACGATGCGCGAACTCGCCTCCAAGCGTATTACCGGCTATGTCAACTGGCATCGTAACAGACGCAAGCATCTTTTTGCCAACGCTCTGGATTTGCTGATGGACGATGTCCGCGCCGCCGAGCCGGACCATCTGGCGATCACCGGCGACATGGTCAACCTCGCCACCGACACCGAGATCCGCATGGTGGCCGACTGGCTGCGCGGCATCGGCGACCCGGTTTCAACGTCGCTGGTGCCCGGCAATCATGATGCCTATGTCCCCGGCGCCCACGCCAAGGCTGTCAGCGCCTGGTACGACTACATCCGCGGTGACGACGATCCGCTTGTCTGGCAGGATGATCACAAGCTGTTTCCCTATATCCGCCGGCGCGGACCGATCGCAATCATCGGCTGTTCCACCTCGATCGCCACGCCGCCCTTCTCCGCCATGGGCTATTTTGGCTCCCGGCAGGCGCGCGAGACCGCGAACCTGCTGAAGGCCGCCGGCGAGGAAGGCCTGTTCCGCGTCGTCCTGATCCATCACCCCCCGATCCGCGGCGCCGCCAGCCGCTACAAGCGCATGATCGGCATCCGCCGTTTCGCCGCCGCCATCTCGGTCGGGGGCGCCGAACTTGTGCTGCATGGCCACACCCACCTCAACACGCACTACACGCTGAAGAGCAAGGATCATCAGGTGCCGGTGATCGGAATCGCGTCCGCCTCGCAAGGGCCTGGCGGACACAAACCGCCGGCCGCCTTCAACCTCTTCACCATCTCGGGCAAGCCCGGCGCCTGGACCCTGCACTGGGAGCGTCGAGGCCTCAGCGCCGACGCCGGCGTTTTCCGGGTCGAGCATCAGCATATCTTCACGCCCTGAAACCGCCGACGCAGCGACAGCTAAAGAACAAGCGAATTCAAAAGAATCCGATTCTCGATTGAATCAAAAAGACAGCGACCTGAATCAAAATCGCAAGCCGCTCACACACTGGTTTAGCCGCAAACCTTGCGCAGGAGGTCGACAACGATCTGCGGACTTTCATCCACCAGCATGTGGCCCGCGCCTTCTGCGAGATGCAGGGTCATGCTGCCCGGAAACGCGCCCACGTCGGGAACCGGCAGGATCCGGTCGCCGGTACCCCAGAGCACATGAATCGGCAGGTCAAGACCAGCGAACTCCCTGAGGTCAAGCGTCCCCTGCTCCAGCCCGCCATCGGCGGACGGGCGCATCATTCCGTCGAAGACCTGTCGCAAGGCATCCCCCGCATCGGCATTCCGGCGATCGGCATGGATCCGGTCGACCAGCCTGTCGGAAGGCTCAGCCGTTTCGGCCATCATCTCCTGAAGCGCCGCTCGCAAATCCTCGCGGGTTCGAGGAAACGCATAACGCGAAAGCACTGCATGGTTGATCGATGGACCGAAACCGCCGGGCGATAGCAGCACCAGCGACCTCACCCGATCCGGCTGCCGCAGCGCCAGAATGGCGGCAACGGCACCTCCGAGCGAATGGCCGCAGGCATGAAAGGAAGAAACGCCGCGACGGTCGAGGTCGGCGGCGATGGCCTTCGCCATGCGCCCGGCCCCGCCGATTCCCTCCGCCTTGATCGACCGCCCGTGTCCGGGCAGGTCGTAGATGATGAGCGGCCGGGCACCAACGGAGGCCGCAACGGCATCCCACACATATCCGCCGCCACCGAACCCGTGCAGCAGCACCAGCGGCGGCGCTTCCGACGGGTAGCCGGTGATGGCGGCGTGCAGGGCCATGGCTCAGGCCTTCGCCTTCTCCTCGAGAACGCGGTTGGCGGCCGAGACGATCGCCTCCAGCGAGGCGGCGACGATGTTGGTATTGATACCGACACCGAACAGCTTGCCCGCCGGATGTTCCACCTCGACATAGGCGATCGCCGAGGCATTCGAACCCTGCTGCAGCGAATGCTCCGAATAGTCGGCGACCGACAGCTCGATGCCGAGATAGGTCGAGAGCGCGTTGATGAAACCGTCGATCGGGCCGGTGCCCTTGCCTTCGATCCGCTTGGTCTCGCCGTTGTCGGTGATTTCGGCTGCAACGATGCGTACGCCAGGCTGGTCGCTACCGGCCGGATAGGTATGGTGGTCGACAAATTTCAACCGCGCCGCCGGCTGCGACACGTAACGTTCGAGGAACCGCTCGTAGATCCGCTTCGACGGGAGCTCCACACCCTCCTCGTCGGTGATCCGCTGGATATCCTCGCGGAACTCGACCTGCAGGTTGCGCGGCAGGTTGATGCCGTAATCTTCCTGCAGGATGTAGGCGATGCCGCCCTTGCCCGATTGCGAGTTGATGCGGATGATCGCCTCATAGGTACGGCCGACGTCCTGCGGGTCGATCGGCAGGTAAGGCACTTCCCAGAGGCCGGTGTTGGACTTCTTGATCGCCTTCATGCCCTTGTTGATCGCATCCTGGTGCGAACCGGAGAAGGCGGTGTAGACCAGTTCTCCGACGTAAGGGTGGCGTTCCGGGATCGTCATCTCGTTGGAATATTCGTAGACGTCCTTGATCCGCTCGATGTCCGAACAGTCCAGCTCAGGATCGACGCCCTGCGTATACATGTTCAGCGCCAGCGTCACGATATCGACATTGCCGGTGCGCTCGCCGTTGCCGAAAAGCGTGCCCTCGACGCGGTCGGCACCGGCCATCAGACCCAGTTCGGTCGCAGCAATCCCCGTGCCGCGGTCATTGTGCGGATGCAGGGAGATGATGACGTTCTCGCGGTTGTCGACATTGCGGCACATCCATTCGATCTGGTCGGCATAGATGTTCGGCGTCGCCATCTCGACCGTGGACGGCAGGTTGAGGATCAGCTTGTTGTCGGAGGTCGGCTTGATGATGTCGATGACCGCATTGGAGATTTCCAGCGCCACCTCCAGCTCCGTGCCGGTGAAGCTTTCCGGCGAATATTCGAAGCGGAAGCCGCCGCCGGCCTTGGCCGCCATGTCGGTGATCATCTTGGCGGCATCGACCGCGATCTGCTTGACACCCGCGACATCCTTGCCGAACACCACACGGCGCTGCAGTTCCGACGTCGAGTTGTAGAAATGCACGATCGGGCGCGTGGCACCTTCCAGAGCCTCAAACGTGCGTGTGATCAGTTCCGGCCGGCACTGCACCAGCACCTGCAGCGACACGTCCTCCGGCACGCCCCCTTCCTCGACGCACCAGCGGGCAAAGTCGAAATCGGTCTGCGAGGCCGAGGGGAAACCGATCTCGATCTCCTTGAAGCCCATGTCGAGCAGGAGCTGGAACATGCGGGCCTTGCGGTCGTGGCCCATCGGATTGACCAGCGACTGATTGCCATCACGCAGGTCGACGGAACACCAGATCGGCGCCTTGTCGATCACCTTCGACGGCCAGGTACGGTCCGGAATGTTGATCTGCGGATAGGGCCGGTACTTGACGGCGGCTTCCGGCATGCCTCGCTTCGCGGTGTGGGTCTTCAAAATCATCGTCTTCGTCTCTTCTCGTCCCTGCGGAGTGACCGGGCTGATAGCAAATCAGCCGAAGTTTGACACGTCCGTCTAGGTCCCTTTTTGGGGAATGGCTGACACTAATGGGGAAGTTTCGAGGAGCTATAGCCAAACGGCTGACCCGGCCGCCGGGCGCTCCTCAATGGACCCGGCAACCGCGGATAAGGCCGAGAAGAAGAAGCGAGTTTAGGGCGAATGTCGACGCGCCGGCCGGAACGCGGCCTGCGTCGAATGAAGCGGTCATGATGTCGCCCGAAGTCTTCATGGGGGGAGTGATAGCGCGCGACGATGAATCGCGCAAGCGGGTTCTTGCCTGACGGCGCGCAGTTGCTACGACGATCTCGTCTTCGCCACTTTGAGCAGCCCCATCATCAGCCCACCCGCGACCAGTCCCCAGAAGGCACCGGAGATGCCGCCGAAGGTGACGCCCGAGGCGGTAATCAGGAAGGTGACGGCCGCAGCTTCTCGCGTCTCGGCATCCTTGAAAGCAGCAACAGCCGAGCCGGAGAAGGCACCGATCAGGGCGAGGCCCGCGACCGCCTGGATGAGGATCGGCGGCGCCAGAGACACAAACGCCGTAACCGCACCAGCCAGAAGCCCAAGCACGACATAACCGATCCCGCCGATCACGGCCGCCCAGTAGCGCTTCTTCGGATCCGGATGCGCATCCTCACCGGCACACATCGCCGCCGTGATCGCCGCGAGATTGACCGCGTGGCCGCCGAACGGCGCCGACAGCAGCGAGAACACGCCGGTGACAGCAAACAGCGGACCGGGCGGAGGATCGTAGTGATTGACCTTCAGCACGGCGATGCCGGGGATGTTCTGCGAGGCCATGGTGACGATGAACAGCGGCAGCGCGATCGAGATGAGCGATGCGAAGGTGAATTGCGGTACGACGAATTCCACCGGCGGCACGAGCGACGAAGCCCATGTCGAAAACGCCCCCTCCGGCAGTTCGACGCCGAGCACCATGACGGCGACGAAGGCGGCGAGCGCCGCCGGCACCGCATAGAGCCGCTTGAACGCAGCAACCGCCGCCCAGGCGACGAGGATCGGCAGGCCAAGCATCGGATCGAAGGCGATCGCCTTGAACGGCGCAAAGCAGAGCCCGATGATCACGCCGGAGAGCATTGCGTTCGCCAGCGGCGCCGGAATGGCGGCAACGGCGCGCCCCAGCGGTTTGAACAGGCCCGCGATCACGATCAGGATGCCGCACACCAGAAACGCACCGACCGCTACGGCGAACCCGCCTTCCGGGACGCCTGCGGTCGCGAGCAGCGCCGCGCCGGGCGTCGACCAGGCGATCGAGACTGGCAGTTTCGTCCAGAGGCTGAGCACGATGGCGCAAAGCCCCATCGACACCGACAGCGCCATCAGCCCCGAGGCTGCCTCGTAGTCCGTCGCGCCGACCCCCTTCAGCCCCTGCAGCACGACGGCGAAGGAACTGGCGAAGCCGACAAAGGCGGTAAGGCAACCCATGAAGAAACTTTGAGGCGATAGGTCTTTCAGCATGGCGGAATCCAAGGCGTACAACCAAAAACGATCAATCGGACAGCAGGATTCGCCCGTGCTTGCAAGCCCGGATCGCCGGAACGGGTACGGCGTCGGGATAGAAAGTCGGCCTACCGGATACACAGCTGAAATTTCCCGGCTCTTGACATCGGGGGGATTTGACCCAACCTTTGCGATCATGACCATGAGCAAGCACCTGACCCTGTTCCGGCCCTTCCCCATCGCGGGATAACGGCCCCGGCTCGGAGATCCCCGAGACCGGGGAGCTTGCAACCTTTTTTCAGATTTTCGTTCGGTCCTGCCCTCGGGGCGCCTCGTGCAGTGCTTGCTTTGCCGGCCCTCACCGTGCGACCGGACTCATCCAAGACGGAGTACGTAATGACAAGACCCGACATCGTGGTCGGCAGGACCGACTATGACAAGCTCGTACGCATTGCCAACGGACTGGTGGAAAGCCGACCGGAACTGGCCGATGAACTGCTCGGCGAACTCGAGCGCGCCACGATTCGAGACGACGAGGCCATCCCGGCCGGAACCATACGGATGGGCTCGGTCGTCGAGTACCGTACAGAAGAGAGCCCCACACGACGCGTAACCCTCGTCTATCCGGCCGATGCCGATATCGCCGAGGGCAAGGTCTCGATCCTCACCCCCATCGGCACGGCCCTGCTTGGCCTGTCGACGGGCGACACGATCGACTTTGTCGCCAACGACGGGCGCCAACATCTGCTAACGATCGTGTCTGTAGAAACCGCTTCGGACACCGCAGCCTGAGCGTCGGGATGAAACGTCGAACATAAACCGATACCGGAAAGCGGTCCCGCTTAGCTGACGGGGTCGGAAGGCATCCGCCTCCCCCCTTCGCTCTTCAGCAGGCAGCGCGACGGATGCGCATCGCTCCCGTCGCACGAGCCATCACTTCCTCAGCGCAGCAACTTCCGCCTCCGTCAGAGCCCGCGCCGCGCCCTTCTCCAGTTCCCCCAGGGTGAGCCCACCGATCGCGACGCGCACGAGGCGCAGCACTTCGACGTCCAGCGCCTCCAGCATGCGGCGGATCTGACGGTTTTTCCCTTCGTCGAGGACGATCTCCAGCCAGGAGTTCCTGTCTCCTTCGCGGATCGCCTCGACCTTCATCGCGCGCAGCAACTCGCCGTCGTGACGCACACCCGCCTTCATCGCCTCCAGCATTTTCCCGTCCGCGATGCGGTTGATCTGTACGTGATAGGTCTTCGGCACATGCGTCTGCGGATCGAGCAGCCGGTTGGCGAATTCCGTGTCGTTGGTGAAGAGCAACAGCCCCTCGCTCGCCTTGTCGAGTCGGCCGACCGGCGAGATATGGGCCTCGGCAAAATCCTTCAGGCAATCGTAGACCGTCGGCCGGCCTTCCGGATCGTGCCGCGTCGTAACAAGCCCGCGTGGCTTGTTCAGCATCAGGTACAACGGCTTTTCCGCCGCCACTGCTTTACCGTCCACGGCGATCGCAGCGGTGGAAAGATCCACCCAGGTTTCAGGGCTGGTGACAACGCGGCCGTTGATACTCACCCGGCCGGCGACGATCAGCTCTTCCGCCTGCGTGCGGGAACAGTAACCGAGTTTGGACAGCGCGCGGGGCACTGTTACCCGCTTGCCAGCAGGCGCCGGCTCGGTCTTCCGGTTACCGGACGGCTTGGGCCGCTTACGGATATCTTTCCTCATGCCATCCTCGAAGCCTTGCGGGGCGTGATTGGAGGGGCATTTTCCCGCCGCGCCAACCGTGCTAGTGGACCGACCCGTCACTCATAACTCGCAATAAGCGAGCGAGCCGAAGTTGGAAAGCGAGATTGCCTTGGACCTGAACGACATCACCCGCGAACTCGTGACGCTGCGCGACTACTGGCGTTATGCGATCTCCCGCTTTAACGCAGGCGACCTCAGCTACGGCCACGGCACATCCAACGCGGGCGACGATGCCGCCTTCCTGCTGCTCGATTCACTCGACCTGCCGATCGACACGCTTGATCCCTTCCTCGACGCCCGCCTGCTGCCTGCCGAGCGCCGCCTGCTCGCCGAACGGATCGACGCGCGCGTGCGGACCCGCAAGCCGTCCGCCTATCTCACCGGCCGCTCCTACATCCAGGGCGTCCGTTTCCACGTCGACGAGCGGGTGATCGTACCGCGCTCGCATATCGGCGAGATCCTGTTCCGTGAATATCTCGGCGAACTCGGCTCGTCCTTCCTGCCCGATCCGATGTCCGTGGAAAGCGCGGTCGACATCTGCACCGGCTCCGGATGCCTCGCGGTGCTCGCCGCGAAGTTCTTCCCGAACGCTACCGTCGACGCGGTAGATCTCTCGGCGGACGCGCTGGAAGTGGCAAAGCTCAACCTCGCCGAACACGAGGTCGAAGATCAGGTGACACTGTTCGAGGGCGACCTCTTCGAACCGCTCGCCGGCCGCACCTACGACCTGATCATCACCAACCCGCCTTATGTCGACCATGCGGCGCTGGAAGGCTATCCGCCGGAATACCGCGCGGAGCCGAGGATGGCCCATGACGGTGGCGAGGACGGCCTCGATCTGGTCCGCCGCATCATCACCGAGGCCCCCAGACATCTGAACCCCGGCGGCGCCATGATCTGCGAGATCGGCTCCGGTCGCGAAATCCTGGAGGAAGAATACCCCCATCTCGAGTTCGTCTGGCTGGAGACGGCGGAATCGCAGGACGCGGTGTTCTGGATCTCGGCAGAAGCGCTGGGCGTTTCGGCAGACTAGCGCCGACACGACCTATTTGGCGGCGAACGCAACCTTATCCACTTCGCTCTCGGTCGGTTGGTCGAGTTCGCCGTTCGCCTCCTCCCACCAGTCTCCGAGCGCATCGAGCAGGGGAACGAGACGTTCGCCGGCAGAGGTCAGGCTGTATTCCACCCTGAGCGGATATCCGGAAAATTCCACCCGCTCCACGATTCCCGCGTCCTCCAGGCGCCTCAGCTCGAAGGTCAGCATCTTGTGCGAGATCGTCGGATTATCGCGTTTGAGTTCAGCGAACCGCTTTGTTCCATCTTTCAGGTAATAGATCAGCAGCCCGGGCCACCGGCCGCTCAGCACCTGCATCACTTCCTCGATCGGGCAGCGGGAAACGAGCTCTTTCATCTCGGCCTCGTGGTTACGAAAACGTGCGTAATTTACTTGGGGTGCGGTTCGGCTAGTGTCCAGTCGCTGCGCAGCGTGAACATCAGAAGTCACGGAGAAAAGAAATGGAACCGATCCTTGTCTACGGCTTCCCGGCGGGAAGCTCGATGGGCCTCGTCGCCGCGCTCGAATGGCTGGGCAAGCCCTATCGCCTCTGCCGCGTCGACATGCTGGGCGAGATGCGCGGGCCCTCCTATGCCCGTCTCAATGCGCGCCACGAAACCCCGGCACTCATCACCGACAGCGGTCATGTCGTCACGGAAACCATGGCGATCGCCGCTTGGTTCGAGGCACGCGATACCGAACGACGCATCAGCTTTGACCCATTGTCATCCGAAGCCGATCGCATGCACCAGTTGATGGGCTTCATCAACACCGGCTTCACCGCAGCTTTCACCCCACTCTGGCATGTGATGGAAACCGAAGACCTCGATGCCGGGACGCAGTCCATCCTGCGGGACTTCGGTGTGCAGAACGTCATCGAGCGGCATGACAAGCTGGAGCAGATGATCGCGGACACACCCTACCTGGTGGGCGACAAGCCGACGCTGGCCGACGGCCTTTTCATCGGCATCGCGCGCTGGCTCGATATCCATCAGGTCGCCGACCGGAAACGTTGGCCAAAGCTTTCTACACTGCGCGACCGGCTGGAAGCCGATCCCGCTGTGCTCTACGCCACGGCGCTTGAAAACGGCGAGCAACTCGCCGGCACCGGCGCCTGCCGCGATCACGTCAGTCTCGCCGAGGTCATCGAACGCTACGGCACCTGACATGGGCTTTCATTCGCGGCGGCCTCGCGCCGTCGCGAATGGTTCAGCGTGCAAACCGCCGCGCTCCGGCGACACAGCCCACCACCAGGACCGTCACCAATGCCATCGACCAGCTCACTGCCTCGCCGAGCAGAGTTGCGGCGAGCATCAGCCCGAAGAATGGCTGCAGAAGCTGCAACTGGCTGACGGCGGCGATGCCGCCGAGCGCGAGGCCGCGATACCAGAAGATGAAGCCGATCAGCATGGAAAACAGCGAGACATAGGCGAGCCCGATCCACGCGCTCTGGCCGACGGTCTCGACCGTCTCCGGCATACTCACGAAGGCCAGAAGTGTCATCGGCGGCAGCGACAGGATCAGCGCCCAGGCGATCACCTGGAAGCCACCGAGCCGCCGGGACAGGCGCGCGCCTTCGGCATAACCGAGACCGCAGGCAAGAATTGCCGCCACCATCAGCCCGCCGCCGATAAGTGAGACCTGATCCCCGCTTCCGCTCAGCGCGTACCCCGCGACCGCCGCACTGCCTAGGATGGAGAACAGCCAGAAGGCCGGCTTCGGCCGCTCACTGCCACGGATAACGCCAAACACCGCAGTCGCCAGCGGCAGCAAGCCAACGTAAACAATGGAATGCGCCGCGTTGATGTGCTTGAGCGCCAAGGCCGTCAGCAGCGGAAAGCCGACCACAACACCGAGCGCGATCACGCAGAGGGAGAGGATTTCATCCTTCCTCGGCCGTTCGCCCCGGAGCAGGAAAACCAGAAGCAGAGCCAGAAGTCCGGCGATGAGGCTCCTCGCCGCTGTGAGGAACAAGGGATCGAAGCCGGATATGGCAACCCGTGTCGCCGGTAACGAGCCGCTGAAGATCAGCACGCCGAGCATCCCGTTGATCAGGCCTTCCATCGTCTTGTTCATGTCTCGCGGGCTCCTTCATCCACGGAGCCTGCCTAACTCGGAACCCATGGATTTCCGAGAGACGATCCCGTACAATAGAGCCAAACTGTATGGATCACAAAAGCAGTACAGATGGATCAGGCTATCGCACACGACATTGCAGTAACGGGTTCGCGGGTCGACCACGTCATGCAGACGGTCCGCCAGCGGATCGCCTCGCGCGCGCTGCAGCCAGGCGCCCGCCTGCCCTCGATCCGGCAATTCGCGGCAAGCCTGAAGATCTCGCCCTCCACCGTGGTCGAGGCCTATGATCGACTGGTTTCGGAAGGTCTCATCCAGTCGAGACCGGGTTCCGGCTTCTACGTCTCAGGCCATCAGTCACCTCTGGTGCTGGCCGAGATCGCCCCGCGGCTCGACCGGGCCGTCGATCCCTTCTGGGTATCGCGTCAGGCGCTGGAAGCCGCGCCCGAGACCCTGAAGCCCGGCTGTGGCTGGCTGCCGCCGTCCTGGTTTCCCGAACGGGAACTGCGCCGGGCGCTGCGCGATCTCTCCCGCGCCGCCGACACGTTGCTCACCGACTACGGCTCGCCGCGCGGCCTGCCACCGCTACGCCAGCTTCTCGCCCGCCGCATGGCTGAACGCGGTATCGAAGCCTCACCCGACCAGATCCTGCTCACCGAATCAGGCGTGCAGGCGCTCGATTTCATCTGCCGCTTCCTGCTGGAACCCGGCGACACCGTACTGGTCGACGATCCCTGCTACTTCAACTTCCTGGCGCTGCTGCGCGCCCATCAGGTGAAGGTGATCGGCGTCCCCTTCACCGCCAATGGCCCGGATATCGAGCGCTTCGCGGCAGCGCTTTCAGAGCACCGTCCGCGCCTTTACATCACCAATTCGGGGCTGCAGAACCCGACCGGCGCCTCGCTTTCGCCGGTGACAGCCCACAAGGTCCTGAAGCTTGCCGAGGCCGCCAACCTGACGATCGTCGAGGACGACATCTTCGCCGATTTCGAGCAGGACCCCGCCCCTCGGCTCGCCGCCTTCGACGGGTTCGAACGCGTGATCCATATCGGCAGCTTCTCCAAGACCGTCTCCGCCTCGGCGCGGCTCGGCTACATCGCCGCCCGGCCGGACTGGATCGAGGGGCTGATCGACTTGAAGATCGCCGGCAGTTTCGGCGGCAACGCGCTTTCCGCCGCGCTTACGCTCGCTGTCCTCAAGGACGGCGGCTATCGCCATCACGTGACAACCCTGCGCACCCGTCTGGCGACCGCCATGGGCGAAACCATCCGCCGCCTCGCGCCGCTTGGCATCACGCCCTGGCTCGAGCCGCGCGGCGGCCTCTACCTCTGGTGCCGTCTGCCGGACGGGCTGGACTCCGCCGAGATCGCCCGGAAAGCACTCCGCGATAACGTCATTCTCGCACCGGGCAATGTCTTTTCCGCTTCCCAGACCGCCGGCGACTTTTTCCGCTTCAACGTCAGCCAGTCCACCGATCCGAGAATTTACGAGGTGCTGGCAAGGGCGATGGAAAGGTAACGATCGAACCATCGCACTCCCGGCTCGAATCCAGCCCATGTCGGTGCATGGGTGAGTTTATCGCTTGCGTTCTTGTCCCCTTTTGCCTAGGACCCCCCCCGACGCATTCGAGGCGTCCCCTGTTATTTGGCTGGCCGACAGCTCGGTAAACGAAGGATCAAGCCTTGATCGAGACCCCCTATTACCTGATCGACAAGTCCAAGCTTCTCGTCAACATGGAGAAGATCGCGAAGCTGCGCGAAGCCTCAGGCGCCAAGGCGCTGCTGGCGCTCAAGTGCTTCGCCACCTGGTCGGTCTTCGACCTGATGCGCGAATACATGGACGGCACGACCTCCTCTTCGCTCAACGAAGTGCGGCTCGGTCACGAACGTTTCGGCAAGGAAACGCACGCCTATTCGGCGGCCTATGCCGACTACGAGATCGACGAGGTCGTCAGCCACGCCGACAAGATCATCTTCAACACGGTCGGACAGCTCCAGCGTTTCGAGAAGCAGTCGGCCGGCATCATCCGCGGGGTCCGGCTGAACCCGGGCGTTTCCTCGTCCTCCTTCGACCTTGCCGATCCGGCGCGGCCGTTCTCGCGGCTCGGCGAATGGGACGTCGCCAGGGTAGAACCGGTGATGGATCTGATCTCCGGCTTCATGATCCACAACAATTGCGAGAACGCCGATTTCGACCTGTTCGACCGCATGCTCGGCCAGATCGAGGAGAAGTTCGCGCCGCTCCTGAAGAAGGCCGACTGGGTAAGCCTCGGGGGTGGCATCCACTTCACCGGCGAGGGCTATCCGCTGGAAAAGCTCGCCGAGCGGCTCAAGCGCTTCTCCGGCGAGTTCGGCGTGCAGGTCTATCTCGAGCCGGGCGAAGCAGCGATCACCAAGTCGACGACGCTCGAAGTGACCGTGCTCGACACGCTCTACAACGGCAAGAACCTCGCGATCGTCGATTCATCGATCGAGGCGCACATGCTCGATCTGCTGATCTATCGCGAGAGCGCGAAGATGGCGCCGAACGATGGCCCGCACCGCTACATGATCTGCGGCAAGTCGTGCCTGGCCGGTGATATCTTCGGCGAATTCAATTTCGACCACGAACTGAAGGTCGGCGACCGCATCTCGATCGAGGACGCGGCCGGCTACACTATGGTCAAGAAGAACTGGTTTAACGGCGTGAAAATGCCGGCAATCGCCATTCGGGAAACCGATGGCAGCATCAGGACGGTCCGCGAATTTTCCTATGCGGACTACGAACAAAGCCTCTCCTGAGGCTTCTGACGATTGGACATAAGGAGCTAGTCCCCCACATGAAGAAGAACGTGCTCATCATCGGCGCCGGTGGTGTCGCCCAGGTCGTGGCGCACAAGTGCGCCCAGAACAACGATGTGCTCGGCGATATCCATATCGCCTCGCGCACCAAGGCGAAGTGCGACAAGATCATCGCTTCCGTTCACGAGAAGAAGGCGATGAAGCAGCCCGGTGTGCTGGAAAGTCACGCTCTCGACGCGCTCGACATCGAAGCCACGAAGGCACTGATCAAGTCGACCGGCTCCGAGATCGTCATCAATGTCGGCACGGCCTTCCTCAACATGTCTGTGCTGCGCGCCTGCATGGATACCGGCGTCGCCTATATCGACACGGCGATCCACGAAGAGCCCAACAAGATCTGCGAGACGCCGCCGTGGTACGGTAACTACGAGTGGAAGCGCGCTGCAGAATGCGAGGAGAAGGGCATTACCGCCATCCTCGGCGCCGGTTTCGATCCGGGCGTCGTCAACGCCTATGCGCGGCTCGCCAAGGACGAGTATCTCGACAAGGTCACCGACGTCGATATCGTCGACATCAATGCCGGCAGCCACGGCAAGTACTTCGCCACCAATTTCGACCCGGAAATCAATTTCCGTGAGTTCACCGGCGTCGTCTATTCCTGGCAGGGTGGCGAATGGAAGGTCAACAAGATGTTCGAGATCGGCAAGGAATATGACCTGCCGGTCGTCGGCAAGCGCAAGGCCTATCTCTGCGGCCATGACGAAGTGCATTCGCTGTCGAAGAACATGGACGGCGCCGACGTGCGCTTCTGGATGGGCTTCGGCGATCACTACATCAACGTCTTCACTGTGCTGAAGAATATCGGCCTGCTGTCCGAACAGCCGGTGAAGCTCGCCGACGGCACCGAGGTGGTCCCGCTTAAGGTGGTGAAGGCCTGCCTGCCGGATCCGGCTTCGCTGGCACCGGAATACGAGGGCAAGACCTGCATCGGCGATTTCGTCAAGGGCTTCAAGGACGGCAAGGAAAAAACCGTCTTCATCTACAACGTGGCGGACCACAAGGATGCCTATAACGAAGTCGGCTCGCAGGGCATCAGCTATACTGCCGGCGTTCCCCCGGTCGCAGCCGCCATGCTGATCGCCACCGGCGAATGGGACGTCAAGAAGATGGCCAACGTGGAAGAACTTCCGCCCAAGCCCTTCATCAACCTCCTGAACAAGATCGGCCTGCCCACCCGCATCAAGGACGAGGACGGCGACCGGGCTGTGGAGTTCTGAGCCGCGTCAGGATTCACGGTTGGAGAATGACGACCCCGCCGGAGCAATCCGGCGGTTTTTTAGTTGGCGGTAGAAAGTTGGAGCGCTTCGGTCAATGGGCGGGTACGGCGCTCGCCTCCTTATCGTGGACCGCGAACCGGTCGAGCATGCTGGCACTCGCCTCGTTCACTCCCGTCAGATCCACTTCCACGCCATGGCGGCGGAATTTCAGCACCACCTTGTCGAGTGCGCCGACGGCGGAAATGTCCCAAAGATGCGCCTCGTGCACGTCGATCACCACCTTGTCGAGCGGTTCAAGGAAATCGAAGGCGTTGACGAAGGCTTCCGTCGAGGCGAAGAAAATCTCGCCGTCGACATGATAGGTTCGCGTCCGCCCGTCTTCGCTGAGACTGGACCGGACATGGAATAGCTTGGCGACCTTGCCGGCGAAGAAGACGCCGGACAGCAACACGCCGGCCAGAACACCCTTGGCAAGGTCGTGCGTGCCGACCGTCGTCACCACCGTCACCAGCATCACGACCGATGATTGCCGGGGATTGCGGCGAAGATCGAGGATCGATCGCCATGAGAAGGTGCCGATCGACACCATGATCATGACCGCCACCAGCGCCGCCATCGGAATGATCCGCACGACATCGTCAAGAACGAGGATCAGGAACAGCAGGAAGGCGCCGGCGACAAAGGTCGAGAGCCGCCCCCTGCCGCCTGAGGTCACATTGATCACCGACTGGCCGATCATGGCGCAGCCACCCATGCCGCCGATCAGGCTGGAGGCGATGTTGGAACAGCCCTGGCCGATGCATTCCTGGCTCTTGCTACTCGTCGTGTCCGTCATGTCATCGACGATCTGCGCCGTCAGCAGGCTTTCGAGCAGCCCCACGGCAGCTAGCGCTATGGAATACGGGAAGATGATCTGCAACGTCTCGAAAGTGAGCGGCACCTGAGGTAGCGCAAAGACCGGCAGTGCCGAAGGAAGCTCGCCAAGATCACCGACCGTACGCAGATCCATGCCGGCATACCATGCAACGAGCGTCAGCACGATGATGGCAACCAGAGGCGACGGGATCGCCTTCGTGACATAGGGGAAAAGATAGATGATGCCGAGCCCGGCCGCGATCATGAGATATGTGAGGTTCGGCACGCCAATCAGTTCCGGCAGCTGCGCCATGAAGATCAAGATTGCGAGCGCGTTGACGAAGCCTGTAATGACCGACCGCGAAACGAAGCGCATGACCCGGCCGAGTTTCAGGAAGCCGGCGATGATCTGGATGAGCCCCATCAGCAGCGTGGCGGCGAACAGGTATGCGAGCCCGTGCTCCTTGACGAGCGTCACCATCAGTACCGCAGTGGCCGCAGTGGCCGCCGAGATCATACCGGGGCGGCCGCCGGTGAAGGCTGAGACGACGGCAATGGCGAAGGACGCAAAGAGCCCGACCTTCGGGTCGACGCCGGCGATCACCGAAAAGCCGATGGCCTCGGGGATCAGGGCCAGCGCGACGACGATGCCTGAGAGGATGTCACCGCGGATGTTGGAAAACCACTCGCGTTTGTAGGTCGTGAAGTTCATGAAAAATTCCGCAAAAGGAGAGCGATCAGGCCGATGGGAGGAGCGGCCGTCATTGGCTTGATGCTGATGCGTTGTCTGGCGGATCGGCGGCCAGAAGAGCCACCCGGAGTTTCACCGGGTCCGGGGTGAGTGTGGGCCTTATATGCAAGCAGACACGGCATGACAACCGTCAAGTATCTTGCTTCGACCATCACGATAGCTAGGCGTTCCCCAACTCAATGCGCCGGGTGACGCCGATGTTTTCGAGGAAGACCTCGTCGTGGCTGACCACGAGCAAGGCGCCGTCATAGGCGCGAAGTCCGGCCTCCACGGCGGCGATGGAATCGATGTCGAGATGGTTCGTAGGTTCATCGAGGATAAGGAGCGGTGGTGGCGTGGCACCTCCCAGCACGCAGGCGAGCCCTGCCCGCAGCATCTCGCCGCCACTCAGGACCGAAACCGGTTTCAACGCTGCATCTGCCCGGAACATGAAGCGAGCAAGTGCCGCGCGACAGGTGTTTTCGTCCGCCTCCTGATTGAGCCGCCGGAAGTTGACGCGGATCGTCTCGTTGCGATCGAGCAGGTCGACGCGCTGGTCGAGCAGTGCAAAATTGACCGGCACGGCAACGGTCCCGTCAAAAGGCTGCAACCGGCCCGTTATCAGCGACAGCAGCGTGGACTTGCCACTCCCGTTCGGACCGATGACACCTACGCGCTCGGGCCCGGTGATAGACAGTGAAAAATCCCGGATCAGGGGCCTGTCGCGATTGTAGCCGGCGGTCACGTTGTCGAGCGACAGTACTGTCCGGCCGGACGAAAGCCCCGTGCTCGACAGCCGCACGACGACGGGCTGCAGCACTTCTATCCTCTCCCGCGCTGTAGCGGCATCAGCCGCCGCCTCGCGGGACAGGCGTTCGTTCAGCCGTGCATTGGTGCCGCCTGTGTTCTCGGCCCGCTCCCTGCGTCCACCCAGCAGGATCTTCGGCAGATCGCCGCGCGCGGCATTCCGCTTGCCCGCGCTATCCTTTCGAGACTTGCGCTCAGCCACGGCCTGCGCCGACCGGGCCACCTCCTCCACCCGTTTCTCCGCATCGGCCAGGTCGCGTTCGGCGGCGGCCAGTTCAAGTGCCTTTTGCGCCCGATACTGGCTCCAGTTACCGCCATGACGCGCTGCCCCATGCGTCGTAAGCTCCACGATCGCATCCATGGTCTCCAGCAGTTCGCGATCATGGCTGACGATGATCGCCCCTCTCCGCCAGCCGGACAGCAGCCGGATCACAGCCTCGCGCCCTTCCCGGTCGAGATTGTTGGTCGGTTCGTCAAGGATCAGGAAGTCCGGCTCGTTGAAGACCAGGGCGGCGAGCATCGCGCGCGTACGTTGCCCGCCGGACAGAGCCTCCAGAGGCGTTCGCGCGGTGGCGACAAGCCCGAGGTCTGAAAGCACCGCATCGATCCGCGCCTCGATGGTCCAATCGGCATCGGCAATATCTTCGGCACTCGCTTCCCCGGCTTCCGCCCGATCGAGGATATCGAGCGCCCGCCGCGCGCCAAACAGGTCGGCGACCGTCTGCCCCTCCGACAGTTGCACGACCTGGCGCAGCACGCCGAGGTTCGCCGGTCGGAGCACCGAGCCCGATGTGGGTTGAGTGTCATCGATAACAATACGCAGAAGCGTCGACTTGCCGACGCCGTTGCGGCCTATCAGACCGGTACGTTCGGGACCGAAGGTGAGATCGAGATCAGAAAAGGGGGAATGCCCGTCAGGGGTGGACCAGGCGATGTTCGACAGAATGATGGATTGCGGCATGGATGGATGTTTCTCCGATGGAACGACGGTTCGGCGTTACGATCGGGTGGAAATCCATGCTGCACACATCCTGTTGGTGTCGGAATTGTCTCCAACATAAGCCTTCCGCTCCGCCGATCAAGACCGGCGACGCAAGACCCAAAAACACGAAACCCTGCCGGCGGACCGGCAGGGTTTCAAATTCCGTCAATGCGCAAAACCTCAGCCGATGTCGGCGTGGCTTTCGATGATCTTGCCGACCAGGCCGTAGCCCACGGCTTCTTCGGCCGAGAGCCAGTAGTCGCGGTCGATGTCCTTGGCGATCTTCTCTTCCGACTGGCCGGTGGCCTTGGCGTAGATCTTGATCAGACGCTGGTTCATCTTGATGATTTCGCGGGCCTGGATCTCGATGTCGGAGGCCATGCCACGGGTGCCGCCCGAGGGCTGGTGCATCAGGAAGCGGGTGTTCGGCAGCGCGAGGCGCCGTTCCTTGGGCACTGCCACGAAAATCAGCGAGCCGGCGGATGCGGCCCAGCCGGTTGCAATGATCCAGACCTTCGGCTTGATGAAGCGGATCATGTCGTGGATGGCGTCACCGGCTTCCACATGACCGCCCGGCGAGCAGACGAATACGCGGATGTCCTCGTCGGAGGCCGCAGCCAGCGCGACGAGCTGCGTGCAAACCTTCTGCGCCAACTCCATGGTGATGCCGCCATAGATGAAGATCGAGCGCGACTTGAAAAGATTGGCTTCCGTCTCCTTGCCGATCGGCAGTTCCTTGCTCTTGTCGTCGTCTTCTTCGTTCATCCGGCAGTTCCTTAAAGCTTTCGCGTTTCGCTCACCCGCACATAGTGCGACTCAAGATCTAAAACAATGCGGGAAAAGAAGGAAGGCACAGAGGCCGCGAATGCCCGTCCGTTGGCGAAGATGGTGAATCCTCCCTCCCCGAATTGCGCCGCACCATGCTGGAAAAGATCCAGGTCGAACTGCAGCACAGCGTTCTGCCAGAGCCGGGCCAACTGCTAACGGGAAATCCGCGTCGACAGGATGATCGACGACAGCGTGCGCTCCACGCCGGACAGTTCACCGATCCGGTCAATCAGCCGATCGAGCTCGGAAATCGACGGCGATGCGACCACCGCGATCAGGTCGTACGGACCGTTGACCGAATAGAGCGCGGTGACCTCGCGGATCGCGGCGAGCTCCGCCGTCACCTGCCCAAGCGCCTTGGGCGCGATCACGATCATCACATGCGCCCGGATCAGTCCGCTCTGATAGGCATCCGACAGGCGGACCGAATATCCTGAGATTATGCCCTCCCGCTCCAGCCGTTCGAGGCGAGCCTGCACCGTCGTGCGCGACAGATCGAGTCTCCGGGCAAGTTCAGCCACGGGCATGCGGGCATTCTCCGAAAGCAGCGCCAGCAATTCACGATCCTTTTCCGTAACCTGCACTTTGCGCATCCTATTCGGCTATCTGACAAAAATGATACTTCATTTTGGCCATTCCGTCACTAGGAATCGATGAACACTGCGCGCAGACTAGCTTGACCAACTTCAATTCAGGGGTACATCGCATGAAGGACATCGTCATTATCGGCGCAGGCAAGATCGGCGGGGCAATCGCCCGCATGCTAGCGGAAACCGGGGATTACCGGGTCACCGTGGCCGACCGCAGCGCCGATCAGCTGGCAAAGCTCGATGCCCATTCCGCGATCTCCGCAACCGAGGTCGACATCACCGATGCGGGCGCTCTCGACGCCCTGCTCGGCGGCAAGTTCGCCGTCCTCTCGGCAGCACCCTTCCATCTGACAGGCGCGATTGCCGAAAGCGCTGCCCGCACCGCCACGCACTACCTCGATCTGACGGAAGACGTCGCCACGACCCGCAAGGTCGAGGAACTGGCGCGCGGCGCCCGCTCCGCCTTTATCCCGCAGTGCGGCCTTGCTCCGGGCTTCATCTCGATTGTCGCCAACGACCTGACCAAGCATTTCGACACGCTGGACTCGGTGCGCATGCGCGTCGGCGCCCTGCCGCAGTATCCGTCCAACGCGCTCAACTACAATCTGACCTGGAGCACCGACGGGCTGATCAACGAATACATCGAGCCTTGCGAGGCAATCGTCGAGGGGCGGCTGGTTACAGTGCCTGCCATGGAAGAGCGCGAAGAGTTCTCGCTCGACGGCGTTACCTACGAAGCCTTCAACACCTCTGGCGGCCTCGGCACTCTGGCGAAGACACTGGAAGGCAAGGTGCGCACGATGAACTACCGCACCATCCGTTATCCCGGCCACCAGGCAATCGTGAAGGCGCTGCTGAACGACCTCAACCTCAAGAACCGCCGCGATGTGCTGAAGGATCTGTTCGAAAACGCCCTTCCGGCGACGATGCAGGACGTGGTGGTGATCTTTGTCACCGTCTGCGGCTGGAAGGATGGCCGCTACCTGCAGGAAACCTATGCCAACAAGGTTTATGCGGGCGTGGTCGCTGGCAGAAAGATGAGCGCCATCCAGATCACCACCGCTGCTGGTATCTGCACCGTTCTCGACATGCTGGCCGACGGTCAACTGCCGCAGAAGGGATTCGTCCGCCAGGAAGAAATCAGCCTGCCCGCCTTCCTCGAGAACCGCTTCGGCCGGGTCTACGATCCGGAAGTGGTGAAGGTCGCCAAGGCCGGCTGAGATTGAGCCCCGGCGTTTCGCCGCGGACAACACGATGAACCTTCCTTCGGGGAGGAGGGGGTGGGCTGCGAGGCCCGTGATGGGGCGGAGTGACCGGCGTCAAGATCGGCCTCCGCCCCTCATTCATTTTCTGGCCATCAGAAGATCCGGTCGACCGGATGGCCTAGCGCCATGGCGCCGGTGTAGCGAGCCTGAGGACCGGATTGCAGCGGATGGAAGCGCGCGCCCTGCACATCGCGGAAACGGCGTTCCAGACCGTTTGCCCGGTAGAAGGATGCTCCGCCGGCAAGTTCCATCGCAAGCTCCGTTGCCCTGATCGCGTGTTGCGCCACCAGCGTGCGGCCGATCATGATCTCGTTCACCGTCTCGGTGGACGGCGCGTTTCGATCCACGACATCCAGCATGTAGCGATGCGCGATCTGTGCGGCCCGCAGAGCGGTATCGACCTGGCCCGCAAGTTCGGTCACGCTGTCGCTCTGCGGCCGCTTGCGCGCCATCTCCATGGCGATATCCCGCGCGCTTTCGGCAACGCCGAGGTAGACGGCGTAGATCAGCGGAAACGCGATGGTCGAGATGATCTGGAACACCGGATGCCACTCGCCCGCCTTGCGGGAGAAGGCAACATTGGCATCGGGAATGAACAGGTTCTCGATGGAAACATCGTTCGATCCCGTACCCCGCATGCCGAGGCAGCGCCATGTGTTGTCGATCCGGACTTCCGGCGCCTTCATCGGCGCGCCGAAATGGATGACCGAACGCGAGCCGTCCTCAGCCTCGTGGATCGCCCCGGTCATCAGCACCGCACCAGCCTCGGCGCCGGATGTGAACACCTTGCGCGCCGTGACCCGGTAGCCGCCTTCGACCTTTTCGGCCCGCCCCGAACCGCCGATCCAGTCGGAACCACCGCTGGAAAGAAGGATCAGGCGTTCCGTTGCCACCCTGCGAAGAAGCGGTTCGACAACCGTTATCTTCTGATGACGCCAGCGCCAGGCCGGGATCGCCACCTGATGGGTGTGCATGGAAAAGGCAAGCGCCGTCGAACCGCAGGCATGTGCCAGGATGCGCAGCATCTCTGCGAGTTCCCGGACCTCCGCTCCGCGACCTCCCAGTTCCACGGGCACGCCGGCCTCGACCAGTCCTGCCTCCTTCAGCAGCGCATAGTTCTCGCTGACGAACTGATCACTCTCATCGTGTGACGCCGCGCGCTCCGCCAGAACAGGCGCAAGCTTCCGCGCAATGTAGGTAATGCTCATTTCAGTCTTGGTACCGGCCTCATTCGTCGACACCGCTTCTGCCATGCCATGCATGTCTTGTTCCTCCATTGACTTGCAATGGTGAAAATCTGCGCTCCTTGCCCGCTTATATCCAGTTCAGGAAATGTACCTCGTGCAGATTGTCCGAAAGCGGTACGAGCCCGGATAATTGGCAGAAAGGTTGTTTTTGATTATTGTTCTCCGCGACACGGCCACAGGAGGATCCCACATGCAAGATCATGGTGGGTACGGACAGTTTTGCCCGGTGTCGATGGCTTCGGAAATTCTCTGCTCCCGCTGGACAACGCTCGTTGTCCGCGAGCTTCTGTGCGGCTCCACGCGCTTCAACGAACTGCGCAAGGGCGTGCCCAAGATGTCCCCTACTCTGCTGTCCAAACGCCTGAAGGAACTGGAACACGCCGGCGTCATAACGATCGACCGCCTGCCAAACGGCACTACGGAATATCGGCTCTCCGCATCGGGCGAGGAATTGCGCCCCATTATCATGGGGATCGGCATTTGGGCACAGCGATGGATCGAATCCCGGCTTTCGCTGAAGAACCTGGACCCCTCCCTGCTGATGTGGGACATGCGGCGCAATCTGGACCTGAGCCACCTGCCGTCGCGCCGCTGCACGATACAGTTTCTGTACCCTGAGCTTTCAGCCTCCCAGAAAAGCTGGTGGCTTCTCATCGACAACGGCGAGACCGACGTCTGCAATTTCGACCCCGGTTACGAACTCGACCTGCTCGTTAAAAGTTCCCTACGCTCCATGACCGCAATCTGGATGGGCCTGACGACGGTGCGCCGGGAGAGGGAAAACGGTAACCTCAGCATAGAGGGCGACCCGAACCTTGCCCGCAACATGCAGGACTGGCTCGGCCTCAGCAAATTCGCACCGGTCCAGCGAATGGTGCAGTAGATCCACCACCAGCTCCATAAGGCCCGCCTCAACCGAAACGGCCCAACAGCTTCAGCATGAAAGAAACCATCCGGCCATAGGGCGGGTAGAGCAAGGCAGCGGCGGATAGCCGGGCCTGGCGATAGATCGGTTTTTCCTTGCTCAGCGCCACGAAGCCCGTCTCGCCATGATAGGCGCCATAGCCCGAGGCACCGACGCCGCCGAAAGGCAGGTTATCCTGCGCCAGATGCAGGATCGTGTCGTTGATCGTCACGCCGCCGGCAATCGTGCCGTTCAGTACCCTCGCCTCGGCTTCAGCGTCCGTTCCGAACCAGTAGAGCGCCAGTGGCCGGTCACGCCCGTTGATATAGGCCAGCGCCTCATCGAGCGTGTCATAGGGAACGACAGGCAGGATCGGTCCGAAAATCTCTTCCTGCATCAGCGCCATCGTATCGTCGACGCCGGTAACGATCACCGGCGCCATGATGCGTCGGTGCCCATCAGTGCCGGACACCAGTTCGATCACCTCGGCCCCGCGCTCGCGCGCCTCCTCGATCAGGTGGAGCAGCCGGTCGAAATGGCGGGCACTGATGATCGAGGTGTAATCCGGGTTGCCGGCAAGGCTCGGATACTGCTTCTGCGCCGCCGACTTGGCGGCAGCAACGAAAGCATCGACCTTGTCATGCGGCACCAGCGCATAGTCGGGCGCAACGCAGGTCTGGCCGGAATTGAGCAGCTTGCCCCAGATCAGCCGCGGCACGGCGCGATCGAGATCGGCCGAGGCATCGATGATCGCCGGTGACTTGCCACCGAGCTCGAGCGTTACGGGCGTGAGGTTCTGCGCGGCAGCCGCCGCCACCCGCCGTCCGACGCTGGTCGAGCCGGTAAAGACCAGATGATCGAAGGCGGCGGCGCTGAAGGCCGCAGCAACATCCGCTCCGCCTGTGATCACAGCGATCTCCTCCTTGGCGAAGAACTCTCTGACTGCGGCCTCCAGTGCCTCGGAAAAGCTCGGCGTCAGTTCCGAAGGCTTGAGCATCGCCCGGTTTCCAGCGGCGAGCGCGCCGACCAGTGGCGACAGCATCAGGTTCAGCGGATAGTTCCACGGCGCAATGATGCCGATGACGCCGAGCGGCTGGCGCAGGATGTAAGCCGATCCCGGCTGCCCCGTCCATGCGAGCGAAACGCGGCGCGGCCGCATCCAGTGCTTCAGATGCCGCCGCGCATGGCGTAGAGCCACTCGCGTCGGCACGATGTCGGTCAGCGTGGTGACGACCGGCGACCGATTGCCGAAGTCATCGGAGATCGCAGCGCAGAACCGCTCCTGCCAGGCAAGGATCATCCGCTCCAGCCGGTCCAGCCGATCGAGACGCACGGCAGCCGACGGGTTGATATCGGTGAGATAGGCCGCCTTCTGGCGCGCAAGCAGGCTCTCGATGGCCTGTTCAGGCGAAACCGCCTGCCAATCAGGCGCTCGTGCCTCGTCCTCACCCCTCATGACCGTTCCCTTCGCTCAATCCGTGTTGACAACATGGTTCATGTCCACGTGGTTGTTCAAGGCCGAACAAGTTAAACTCTTTCGAAGCGGACACGGTTCGACTGAGGCAACCTCCCAAAACGCAGAGGCGGCGTGATCGTCTCACGCCGCCTCATGGACTTTATCGATGGTCCGGACTTCGCCTCAGGCAGCGAGGCGCCGTCCGGGCTGCGTATTCTCGGTCTGGAACTGCGCGGCGATTTTGTTCAGAAGCTGTGCCTGGGTGGCAAGCTGGGCCGCCGAAGCCGCCGTTTCCTCAACCATGGCCGCGTTCTGCTGCGTGCCCCTGTCGATGGTGCCAACCGCCATCTTGATCTCGCGCACGGCGGCAGCCTGTTCGTGGGCAGACGAGACAATGGCAGTCACGTGACGGCTGATTTCCTGCACGTCACCGGCAATCGTCTTGAGAACCTCGCCAGTCTTCGCAACGAGTTCCACGCCGCTCTTGACCTGGCTGCTCGACGCGCTGATCAGCGCCTTGATCTCCTTGGCCGCGGTGGCGGAACGCTGCGCGAGCTCGCGGACTTCCTGGGCCACGACCGCGAAGCCCTTGCCGGCTTCACCCGCGCGGGCAGCCTCTACACCGGCGTTCAGTGCCAGAAGGTTGGTCTGGAACGCGATTTCGTCGATGACGCTGATGATATTGTTGATCTCGCCGGAAGACTTCTCGATGCCTTCCATGGCCGAAACGGCATCATGGACGACCTGACCGGAAAGTTCCGCGCTCTTGCGGGTGTTATCAACGATCCTGCCCGCTTCCTCGGCCCGATGTGCCGACTGCTCCACGGTCGTGGTGATCTGCTCCAGGGCGGCCGCCGTTTCCTCGACCGAAGTCGCCTGCTGCTCGGTACGCTTGGCAAGATCGTTGGTCGCCGAGCTGATTTCCTCGCTCACCGCAGTAAGACCGGAGGCGTTCTCGCTGACCTCGCCCATGACGGACGAGAGCTGATCGATCATGGTGTTGAAATTGCCGCGCAGGCTCTCATACTCGTCGCCGAACCGTTCGGTCAGCCGGCAACGCAGATCGCCCCGCGCCAGGGCGCTCAACGAGGCGGCAAGCGCTGCGAAGACGCGCTCCTGCTCTTCCCGTTTTGCAGCATCCCGCTTCTGCGCTTCTTCCATACGCTTGCGATAGGCGACGAGCTCGGCGATATCCTGCCAGAACGACACCATCACCGGCTTGGAATCGATCGTCGTCAGCATCATCGTCACGAGGACCTGCAGCGGCTTGCCGTCAAGCGTCTGGTGAACCCATTCGAAACGGTGAAACCCCTGTCGGCCGACAATCGCGAAAATTTCCCCCGCAGCGTCTGCGGAGCGACGGCCATCAGGCTGGAACTCCGGAGAAAGGTTGCCTGGCTCGACACCGATAACCTTCTCTTTCGGAAGGCCCAGCATCTTTTCCATCGCAGGATTGCAGTTGACGATACGTCCGTCCTGAATGACGAAATAGGCATCCGGCGAGCTATTGAACAGGAACTCGCAAACCTGGCTATGCATTGTCGGTTTTTGCTTCAAAAACATGCCGTTTCCCTCTTGAATTATCGAGGTTTCTGGCACGAACATGCTTAAGAGAGGCCTAACAAATGCCAAGATCCCGCCCATTTCGGCACACATGAAATGGGCCCCGCTCCACCGAACGGCGCCCCATCATTCCTGCCGTGCGAACCGCTTAGCTCCGCGGCTTCAGGTTCTCGGGATCGTAGAGCGGCTTGTAGCCTACCGCAGCCACTTCCACCGGATAGCTCTCGGCGAAATACTCGACGTTCAGCTTCCGTCCCACCTGGCAATACTCCCAGGGCAGATAGGCGAGCGCGATGTTCTTGCCGATGGTCGGGCCGTAAGCCACCGAGGTGGTGTAGGAGATGCGACCGAGACTATCGACAAGCACCTTGCCGGTTGCCGGATCGACCACCGGCATGGAACCGACCGGATAACGCTTCACGCCCTTCGAGTCGGTGTTTTCCGTCATCACGAGGGTGCAGAGCATGGCCGGCTGGTGTTCGCGCGCCTTGTATTCCAGATGCTTGGCCTTACCACGGAAATCGGCNTCCTTGACCTTCGGNCGGGCCAGATCGGCCTCGAACAGGTTGTACTGGGTGATGAGGTCGGCGTTCTGCAGGCGCAGGCTNTTNTCCATACGGCGCGAGTTGGCATAGGTCTCGACGCCGAAGGCCATGACGCCGGTAGCGCGCAGCGCATCCCAGACGGCGAGGCCGTCTTCGTATTTCATGTGCAATTCCCAGCCCTGTTCGCCGACATAGGAGATGCGGAAAGCGGTAACCGTCTTGCCGGCGATCTCGATCGGCTTGATCGCGGCGAACGGGAAGTTTTCCGGATCGAGCCCGGCCGGATCGGCGACGGCCTTCTTCAGCGTCGCGCGGGCGTTCGGACCCCAGATGCCGATGGTGATGTATTTCTCCGACACGTCGGTGATGGTGACGTCGAGACCGCGATCCTCGGCAACGCGCTTCATGTAGTGGAAGTCGCGCGGACCGGCATCGGCGCCGTTGACCAGACGGCAACGGTCGGCCATGCGGAAGACGGTGAAATCGGCGCGCACCATGCCCTCGTCGTCGAGGAAGTGGGTATAGATGCCCTTGCCGATATTGGCGTCGCCGCCGATTTTGGCCGCGCACAGCCATTCGAGCAGTTCGACATGATCGGGGCCTTCGATGTCCACCATGTGGAAATGCGAGAGGTTGACGATGCCGCAGTCCTCGCTCATCGCCAGATGCTCGGCGTTGGAAACGCGCCAGAAGTGACGGTTGTCCCACTCGTTCTCGCGCACCGGAACGCGGTCGCCATATTTCTCCAGCAGGTGCTCGTTGGCCTTGTAGCCGTGGGCGCGCTCCCAGCCCCCGAGTTCCATGAAGTAGCCGCCGAGCTCGACCTCGCGCTCGTAGAAGGGCGAGCGCTTGATGTTGCGCCCAGTGGCGTAGGGTTCGCGCGGATGCACGGCCGGGAAGTAGATCTTCTGCGCGGCTTCGCGGGTACGGCCCTCGATGAAGTCTTCCTTGAGCTGATGCGGGTAGAAGCGGGCATAGTCGATCGAGGCATGGTCGATCTCGGTCCGGCCGTCGGTCATCCAGTCGGCGATCAGCTTGCCGTAACCGGGACCGTCCTTGACCCAGATGGCGACGCAGTACCAGAGACCGCGTACCTTCTGGCTCTCGCCGCACGACGGACCGCCGGCGGCGGAAACCTGCAGCAGGCCGTTGAAGCTGTGGCCTTCGTTGTAACCCAGCTCACCGAGGATCGGCGTCAGCTCGATGGCGCGCTCCAGCGGCTCGAGGATCTGTTCCATCTCGAGGTCGCGCTGCGACGGAGACAGGCGTGCCTGATCCTTTTCAAGGATGTCGCGCGGATGGCAGAGGCGCGGGTTCTCGGTTTCGTAGTAGCCCCACTCGATCTGGCCGCCTTCGGTGGTCTTCGGGTCGCCGGTATCGCGCATGTAGGCGGAGTTGCCCTGGTCGCGCAGCAGCGGGTAGCCGATCTCCTTGCCGGTGCCCTCGAACTCGTTGAACGGGCCGAAGAAGGTCAGCGGATGATCGACCGGCATGACCGGCAGGTCCTCGCCGACCATTTCGGCGATCAGGCGGCCCCAGATACCGGCGCAGACCACGACATGGTCGGCCATGATCGTTCCGCGATGGGTGACGACGCCCTTGATGCGACCGTTCTCGACGATCAGCGACTTGGCCGGCGTGTTGCCGAACATCTTGAGCTTGCCGGACTTTTCCGCAGCGTCGACCAGCTTGCCGGCCACGGTCTGCGAACGCGGGACCACAAGGCCGGCGTCCGGATCGAACATGCCGCCCATCACCTTGTCTTCCTCGATCAGCGGGAAGAGCTTCTTGATCTCGGCCGGCGAGACATAATGCGCGCGGGTACCGAAGGCGCGGGCCGAGGTCAGCTTGCGCTTGATCTCCTCCATCCAGGTGTCGTCGCCGGTACGGGCCACTTCCAGTCCGCCGATGCGGGCGTAGTGACCCATCTTCTCGTAGAAATCGATCGAGTACTGGGTGGTCCAGACCGAGAGATAGTCGTGGCTGGTGGTGTAGCAGAAGTCCGAGGCATGGGCCGTGGAACCGATGTCAGTCGGGATGCCCGATTTGTCGATGCCGACGATGTCGTCCCATCCGCGCTCGATCAGATGATGCGCGACGGAGGCGCCGACGATGCCGCCCAGCCCGATGATGACAACCCTAGCCTTGGTCGGAAACTCTGCCATAGCCTGAAAACCCTGCAAGCGTGTTGGAAAATCAGCCCGGATATTAAGGGCGAAGATCACACATTTGCAGCCTGTCTGCGACATTCTGCAAGAGACCGACGACCAGTTATCCAGCACTGATCCGCCGGACAGCGACGGGCAGAAAGCACACCATGTCGTAACAGCGACACATAGGAAAGGGACCGCGCGAAAGCGTCTGACGTCGTGCGCAGGAAAGAGTTTATTTCACGATCCCTCGAAAAATTGGAAATCCGCAACTGCACAAACCAATGACAAATGTCTAGAAGACCGGCCAAAGACCGACGAAATCCGGATATCGCATGTCCCTGCTGCAGAGGCTAAACCCCTCGATTGTCCCGACCAGTTTTCGCGAACGCCTGCGTGCCTCCCTCGGCGCGCTGCTTGGCGTTGCCACCACCGGTTTCGTCAGCACGCTGGCGCTCGGTCCGTCGCATGCCGCACTGCCGCTACTGATCGCACCGACGGGTGCTTCGGCCGTGCTGCTGTTCGCGGCCCCGTCGAGCCCGCTCGCCCAGCCATGGTCGGTCGTCGGCGGCAATCTCATCGCGTCGGTGGTCGGCGTCACCTGCGCGCTGATGATCGGAAATCCGCTTATCGCCGCCAGTCTCGCGATCGCCTTGTCGATCATTCTCATGCTGATGGCCAATTGCCTGCATCCGCCGAGCGGCGCCGTGGCGCTGACTGCTGTACTTGGTGGTCCGGCAATCCACGACGCCGGCTACTGGTTCGTGCTGTCACCGGTCGGCGCCAATTCGCTTCTGCTCCTGGCAATCGCGCTTGCCTTCAACAACGTCACCGGCCGGCGATATCCACACCTTGCGCCGAAGGCCGGCAATCCGCTGCACGGCACGCGGGACCCGTTGCCCACGGAACGCCTCGGCGCCGGCCTCGATGACGTGACCGCCGCGATCCGTGAATATGACGAAGTGCTCCCGGTCAGCCCCGAGGATGTCGAACATCTGATGAAGGGCGCGGAAAGCCGTGCGCTCGGTCGCCTGCGCCCGCTTCCCCTCGTGGCCGACATCATGTCGCGCGACGTGCTGAGCGTCGACGTGACTTCCGACCTCCGGAGCGCATTGCGCACCATGGCCGCGCACCGGCTGGAGGCCGTGCCGGCGATCGGCAAAGACGGACGCGTGGCCGGCGTACTGAGGCTTCAGGACTTTGCCACCCACGCGGCATTCAACACGAGTTGGCGCCGCCACCTGACCATCAAGGGGCGCAAGAACCTGCCAAAGACCGTAGCCGACATCCTCCCCCCGAATGGCGGCACGGCACGGCCTGACACGCCGCTTGCGGCACTCGTTCCGGCGATGGCCGACGGCGGCGCGCACCTGACACCCATTACGGATGAAAGAGGCCGGCTGCTTGGCGTGGTCACGCAGTCCGACCTGCTGGCGGCAATGTTCCGGATCCACGCGCTGGAGACGATGTCACCGCTCAGCGCGGCATCATAATCCGTCCCACGGCATCTGCCGTCGGAACGCGGAAACGCTAGAGCCGTATCGTGCCGTTGTCCTCGCCGTCCCAGTAGTGAAGCGTCTCGGCATGCACCTTGATCAGCAGCAGGCCGGGCGTGGCGGTACCCGTCGGAAACCAGCGCTCGAGCTCCGAGTTCCAGTGAGCCTCGAACTCGGCGATGTCGGCGATAAGGCTCGCCTTCCCCTCGACCGCGACGAAGATACCGGGCTTGCCGAACAGGCTCGGCGGAGCCGTAAACGTCAGCGAGACCGTCGGATCGGCCGTGACCTCCCTGACCTTGCGTGTGTCCTGATAAGAGAAGAAGAAGCTGTCGCCGTCATATTCGACGTCGCCGTTATTGCTCATGGGCCGGCTGGAGATCGTCCCCTCGCCTGACTTGGTGAGCATCATGCAGAAATCGATCTTTTCCATCTTCCTGGCGAGTTCGGACAGGGTCAGCGACATCGTGGTCCTCCGGCTGGGTCACCGGAAAAGCGCGGCGGGCGTTATTTGTTCCGTCCGCCGCGCAATCGATCAGAGGCGCGCCTCGATGACCATGTTGAACGGAGTTGCCGCCGCGCGCCGTACGCGGGTGAAACCTCCCCGGTTCAGCACCTCCGTCAACCGCTTCTCTCCCGCTTGCGCACCGAGTGCCGCTCCCACCTCCTGGCCGAGGGAGGCCGGGACGCAGGTGTTCGCGGATGCCGCATAGAAGACACGGCCGACCGGGTGGAGATTGTCGGCGAGCGTGTCGCCGGCCATCGGTTCGACCAGCATCAGCGTTCCGTCCGGCTTCAGGCGGCGGGCGGCGTGACGGACGGCTCCGACGGGATCACCCATGTCGTGCAGCGCATCGAACATGGTCACGAGATCGCAGGGCTCGCTCTCGAAATCCTGCGCCCGGGCAACCTCGAAGCGCAGGTTGGAGAACCTGCCGGCATGGCCGCGCGCGTGATCGATCGACGGCGCGTGAAAATCGATGCCCACAAACCGCGAGTCTGGAAACGCCTCCGCCATCACCAGGGTCGAGGAGCCGAAGCCGCAGCCGACATCCGCGACCTTGGCGCCACGCTCTAGCTTTTCCACGACCCCTTCCAGAGCCGGCAGCCAGTTCTGGACGAGATTGGCCCTGTAGCCGGGACGGAAGAAGCGGTCGGTACCGCAGAACATGCAGTTGCAGCGATCCGTCCAGGAAACACCGCCGCCGTGGCGGAAGGCATGCGTAAGCTTCGTGCGATCGGCATAGACGGCATCGAGCGCCTGAAAGCCGCCGATCACGTTTGCCGGACTGTCATCGATCGCGAGGATCGCCGCCTGCTCCGGCGAGAGTTCGAACTTGTCGCCTTCGGCATCGTAATCGACGAAACCGGATGCAGCCTGTGCGGCCAGCCATTCGCGGACATAGCGCTCGCGCGTTCCGGTAGCATCCGCTAGTTCCACTGCCGTCACCGGTCCCTTGCCGACCATCTTTCGGTAGAGCCCCAATTCGTCTCCAACGATGACGAGCGCGGCATTCTGCGCGGCGCCCAGTTCGTTCACCATCGTGCCCAGAAGGGCGTTCAGTCTTTCGATATTCAGATCCATGCCATCAAACCTTTCGTTGCGAACGGCCCAACGCCGTCCGGATGGCCAGAAGGTTAAGGCTTGCGGCTCAGGGTCGGCAGAGGCAGAATGGCCAGCATGGAGCCGTTAGAGCCAGACTACGCGCTCAAAAAGCGCCCGCTGAGCGTCAGCATCGCCGCCTTCGCCGAATGCGACCCCTCGGTGATGTACGGCATATTCGACACGCTCTGGATCGCCGGCGCCGACTGGAAGAGCAACTCCAACATGCCGGTGAGCGAGATCCTGTTTTCCCCTCGGCTCGTCGCCGCCGAACCCGGACCGCTGCGGCTCGTTACCGGCGTGGAGATCATGCCACAGCAGACGGTGGACGAGGTCGAGCACACCGATATCGTCATTGTTCCGAACGTGGTGGTGGATTCGCCCGAGACGTTGAGGGCGCTCGACCGCAGGCTGATCGGCTGGATTGCTCGAATGCACGAGGCCGGAGCACTGGTTCTGGCAGCTTGCGGCGGCGCCATCGTGCTGGCCGAGGCAGGCCTGCTCGACGGACATGCCGCGACGACGCACTGGGTCTTCGTGCCGCTTTTCCGCAGCGAGTTTCCGAAGGTCGATCTCCAGCCCGAGCGCATTCTGGTGCAATCCGGACCGGGACATTCGCTGGTCTGCGCCGGCGGCGCCTCGTCTTGGCAGGACCTGACACTCTATCTGATCGCCCGCCACGCCGGCACGGCCGAGGCGATCCGCGTATCCAAACTGTTCCTCTACCAATGGCACCGCGACGGTCAGCTGCCATATGCCTCGATGGCGGCGAATGTCGGTCACGGCGATGCGATCGTGGAAAGGTGCCAGGAATACGCCGCCGCGAACTATCAGTTCTCCACCATCGTCGCCGATCTGGTCAGGCTGTCCGGCCTGCCGAAACGATCCTTCGACCGCCGCTTCCGCAAGGCTACCGGCTACGCGTCGCTGGAATATGTCCAGTGGCTGCGTATCGAGGAGGCCAAGCATATGCTGGAGATGGAGAACCGGCAGATCGAGGACATCGCTCTCGAGGTCGGCTATTCCGACCTCGCCTCCTTCCGCCGCCTCTTCCGCAGGCTCTCGGGGCTGACACCCGGAGAATACCGCCGCCGCTTCCGCCTGCCCGACAATGTCGAAGCCGCAATCAGGATCGCCGCTGCGCCTTCTGCGGCTGCGTGACGCCGCATCGCCTCAGGTGCCGCAGAACGTCCGCGTCACGACCTGTTCGGGCGTGGGCGGGGTCTGGTAGTCGGCAAATTCCGGCTTTTCGACATACGGTTCCTTCAATGCTTCATGCAGGCGCTCGAAGAAGGAGAAATCGTCGTAAGTCGCCGCCTGGATCGCCTCCTCGATGCGATGGTTGCGCGGAATGATCGCCGGATTGACCGCCTCCATCGCCGCCTGCCGCACCTCCGGCGATATCGACGATGCGGCGAGCCGTGTCCGCCAGCGAGCGAGCCACTGATCGAGATCGGCGGGAGGGTTAAACAACACTTTGAGCCCCGCCTCCTCCGCTCCGCCGGCGACCTTGCCGAGCATGCGGAAGGCGAGCGTGAAATCCGCCTCGCCCTGATGCATCAGCGTCAGGAAATCGTTGATGAGCTCGAGATCGCCCTCTTCCACCCCCGTAAGCCCCAGCTTTCGACGGAAGGCATCGAGCCACCCATCCTGGAACACCCGGCCGTATTCGACCAGTGCGCCATTGGCCGCCTCGACCGCCACGTCCTGGTTCTCGTCGAGAAGGGGCAGCAGCGCTTCGGCCAGCCGAGCGAGGTTCCACTGGCCGATGCCCGGCTGGTTGGAATAGGCGTAGCGCCCCTGCCGGTCGATCGAGGAGAACACCTTCAGCGGATCATGAGTATCCATGAACGCGCAGGGACCGTAGTCGATTGTTTCGCCGGATACAGTCATGTTGTCGGTATTCATCACGCCGTGGATGAAGCCGACCGACATCCAGCGGGCAATCAGCCGCGCCTGCCGCCCTGCGACACCCTGCAGCAGACCTAGATAGGGATTGTCGGCCTCTGCAAGCTCTGGGTAATGGCGCGCGACCGCATGGTCGGCGAGCGCCTTGACCGCTTCCCCATCGCCGCGCGCAGCAAAATACTGGAAGGTGCCGATGCGGATATGGCTCGCCGCAACGCGGGTAAAGACGGCACCGGGCAGCGCGGTCTCGCGATAGACCTCCTCCCCGGTCAGCACGGCCGCAAGCGCCCGGGTCGTCGGAATGCCGAGCGCATGCATCGCCTCCGAGACGATATATTCGCGGATGACGGGACCGAGTGCAGCCTTGCCGTCACCGTCACGGGAAAACGGCGTTTCGCCGGAGCCCTTCAGGTGGATGTCGCGCCGCTCGCCCTTTCGGTCGATGACCTCGCCCAGCAAAAGCGCCCGGCCATCGCCGAGCTGCGGATTGAAGAACCCGAACTGATGGCCGGCATAGGCCATGGCGATCGGCGCCGCCCCTTCCGGCACCCGCGCGCCCCCGAAGATCGCCGCGAGTTCCGCGTCGGAAAGTCCGGCCACGTCGAGCCCGAGCTCGCTGGCGAGTTCATGGTTGAAACGGATCAGCTTCGGCGCCGGCGCAGGTGACGGTCGCACGGGCCGATAAAGCCGGTCGGGCAGCCGGGTATAGCTGTTGTCGAAGGAAATCTGCATCGCAAGCCTCTTTGCCCGTGGCGTTCTCGTTCCCAATATGGCGTCCACCGGCGCAGCGGCAACCCGTCTCCGGCAAGCTTGGGATTAACGTGTGAACTCAGTTCCGGCTCGCGGCGACCAGCGCGTGCACGGCATCACGCAGCAGCACGGTCGCCTCGCCCGGTTCGAACAGCGGCATGCTGACAAAGGCACCATTGATCAGCACAGCAAGCTGACCGGCAAGCTTGTCCGGAGCCACGACCGCCAGTTTCTCCGCGATCACTTTCAGGCGCCGCCGCATCTCACGCATGTGGGTTTCGGCGACCTTGCGCGCAGGATGGTCGACTTCGGGGAATTCGGCTGCCGTATTGATCTGCGGACAACCCCGGTAATTCTGCCGCCCTACCCGTTCGCCAATCCATTCACAGTGAGCGTCAAGCTCGGCCATGGCGTCGTCCCGATGTTGTTCGCCAACCCGATCCCATGTGCTCCAGAAATCAATGTCCTCGCGCTCTAGAAAAGCCGCGACGAGATCGTCCTTCGTGCCGAAGTGGCGGTAGAGGCTGGTCTTCGCGACCCCGGACTTTTCAACCACCAGATCGACGCCGACCGCGCGCACGCCGCGCCGGTAGAACAGGTCTGACGCCGTTTCCAGAATTCTGTCCCGCACCTCGTTGCCGCTGGTGGCAGGGGAGTTCTTGGTATTTTTCGACATTCGCGCACCTCTGTTTTTCGGGAGCTTAGCACAAAGCCTGTTGACACGCTACAGACCTGTATGTTTCAAATGATACAGACAGGTCTGTAGCGATGGAGAGAGCAATGACCAGCAATCCTAATTACATCTCGAATGCGTCACGGACCGTGGCGGTCTTCGGAGCGAACGGCCATACGGGGCGCTTCGTCGTCGCCGAACTGCTGCGGCGCGGGTTCTCGCCCATCGGCATCGGGCGCGATGTCGGGCGACTCGCCGACGCCGGTTTCCCCGAACTTGGAGTCGAGTGCCGGGAAGCCACGATTGAGAATGACGAAGCGTTGGACCGCGCGCTGACCGGAGCCTCGGCGGTGATCAATTGCGCCGGCCCGTTCATGGATACCGCCGACGCCTTGACACGTGCCGCACTGCGAGCGGGCATCCACTACCTCGATGTGACGGCCGAACAGCAAAGCGCGCTGTCCACTCTTGAGACCCATGACGCAGCCGCCCGGGAAGCACGCGTGGCGGTCATTCCAGCCATGGGTTTCTATGGCGGCCTGTCGGACCTGCTCGTGGCGGCCGCCATGGACTCGTGGGAAGATGCCGACTCGATCGAAATTCGAATTGCGCTGGACAGTTGGCTGCCGACGAAGGGTACGCGCGTGACCGGAGAGCGAAATACCGCGCGTCGTCTGGTAATCAGCGACGGACAGCTGGCGCCGGTTCACTCGCCCGCCACGGAGAAAGTATCCAACCTGCCCGCCCCCTTCGGGAGGCAGAGCTTCGTGGAAATTCCGTTCTCGGAAGTTCCCCTGATTGCCAGTCACGTTAGGGCACGGGAACTGCACACCTTCCTCAGCGACACCGCGCTGCGGGATGTTCGCGATCCGTCGACGCCATCCCCGAAAGCAGTCGACCAAACCGGCCGCTCTGCACAGCGCTTCGCCGTGGAGGTGATCGTCGCGAAGGGCGACGAGCGTCGCCGTATCCTTGCGCAGGGCCAGGACATTTACGCGATCTCGGCGCCGCTCATCTGCGAAGCGGTCGAGCGCATTCTTTCAGGGCGCACCAGCGACATCGGCGCGAAGGCGCCGGCTGCAATCTTCGACGCATCCGATTTCCTCCACGCGCTCGGACCGCATCTGTCGATTGAGGTATCGGCACTCGAATCAAACGTCGCGTAATGCAATGATGAGAGATCGACGCGCTGAGGCATGACGGGGCTCCGGAAAAGACGGAGGGGTCTCTACGCTCCTCCACCCTTCCCCTCGGACCCGGACGCCGCAGTAAAAACCGCCGCCTGGGCTTCGAAAGCGCGCCGGTATGCCGGTCGCGCTTCCCCGCGCGCCAGATAGGCTAGAAGGTTCGGGTATTCTTCCAGTATGCCCGAACCTTTCAGCCTGAGCAGCACCGTCACCATCAGGAGATCACCGGCAGTGAACTCGCCATCAAGCCAGTCGGCATCGCCGAGCCGATGGGAAAGCGCGTCGAGCCGTTTGCGGATATTCTCCCCGAGGCTGCGCAAGCGATCCTCGTACCAGGGCTTGTCGCGCTCAAGGACCTTGACGAGGCTCCGGTCAAAGATCGGCGGCTCCACAGTGTCGAGCGCGGCAAACATCCACGCAATCGCGCGAGCCCGGGCATTCGCATCCTCCGGCAGCAGGCCCGCATGGCGTTCTGCGATATGAAACACGATCGCCCCCGACTCGAACAGGACCAGGTCACCTTCCTGATAAGTCGGGATCTGCCCGAAAGGATGGCGCGCGAGATGCTCGGGCTCTTTCATCGTCTTGAAGGTGACCGTACGGACCTCGTAAGGCTGCCCGACCTCTTCGAGCGCCCAGCGAACGCGCATGTCGCGCGCCAGTCCCTTACCCCCGTCAGGCGACCGCTCGAACGCGGTAATGGTGATGGTCATTGGTGCTCTCCGCGAGCCTGATGCGCCCGTCCACCCCCTTCGTACAAGGCAAGTTACATCGAAACTGTTCGACTTTCTGCCCCTCTTCACGGCCATGTCGCGAACACGCCACCGCCGCGCCGCGTTCCCGCAGGCGGTTCCGGACGGAGCCGTGCATTGTGGGTCACGGGTCTTTTGCCGTGGACAGTGGCAAAGGGCTTACGCTAGTCTTTCCAACGATCTATAGACGAAGGCTGGCGCGACCGATGTCCGGGCGCCATGTCGACCAAACAGAGGGACAACCATGTTCAAGCGCATTTCACTCACCGCCACCTTTTTCGCCGCCGCCGCGGCTCCCGCCTTCGCCCACCTGAACCCGGAGGAGCATGGCTCCTTCATGGCCGGTGTTTCGCATCCGCTGTTCGGTGCTGACCACATCCTCGCCATGGTCGCCGTCGGCCTCTGGGCCTCGCAGATCGGTGGCCGCGCGCTTCTCGCCGTTCCGGCCGCCTTCGTCGGCACGATGGCGCTCGGCTTTGCGCTCGCCGTCGCGGGCGTCGGCCTGCCCTTCGTTGAGCCCGCGATTCTTGCTTCCGTCATCGGTCTCGGCCTGCTGGTCGCCGCCGCCGTCCGCCTGCCCATCGCGGCGTCCGCTGCCGTCGTCGGCGTCTTCGCCCTCTTCCACGGCCATGCCCATGGCGGCGAACTCGGCACTGCCGGCGCACTGCAGTTCGGCCTCGGCTTCATGGTCGCGACGGCCGCGCTTCACGCCGCCGGTATTGGCGCCGGCATCGGCCTTTCCCGCCTCGGCCCTGTCGTCACCCGCGTTCTCGGCGCGCTGACCGCCATCGGCGGCGCAGCGCTGATCCTCGGCTGATTTTCTCATCCGCGCGACAAACATCGCGCGCACCTGAACGATACCGCCGCGAAGACCGGTCGCACGACCGGAACCTTCGCGGCGGTTTTCTTTTTTGCACTTAGGGCTAGGGAACCCGGACGAGACTTCCGCTTTATGGGGAGGCAGCCATCAGCCGTGCGCCGCACCGTTGAATGCTGAGCAAAATATTCTCAATTGCCTATTTTATTTGCTCTTTTCTGTCCTCCAAACCTTTCTGCTTTCTGACATTTAAAGGTCATCCAACAGCGGTCCCGAAAGGAAAGACAATGAGCTGGCTTAAGACGATTGCTGCCGCCGCAGCGCTGCAGACCCTAACCCTCGCTCCAGCTCTCGCCGGAGAAAACCTCGATCAGATCAAGTCCGCCGGTGTCATCAAGATCGGCACCGAGGGCACCTATGCGCCCTTCACCTTCCACGACGCCAGCGGCAAGCTGGTCGGCTTCGACGTCGAGATCGGTGAAGCCGTCGCCGCAAAGCTCGGCGTGACGGCGGAGTTCGTCGAGGGCAAGTGGGACGGCCTGATCGCCGGCCTCGACGCCCAGCGTTACGATGCCGTCATCAACCAGGTCGGCATCACCGAAGCCCGCCAGCAGAAGTACGATTTCTCCGAGCCCTACATCGCTTCCAAGGCCGTGCTGATCGTCAAGGAAGACAATGCCGACATCAAGAGCTTCGAGGACCTGAAGGGCAAGAAGTCGGCACAGTCGCTGACCAGCAATTTCGGCAAGCTGGCCGAGGCGGCTGGCGCCGAACTCGTCGGCACCGACGGCTTCGACCAGTCGATCCAGCTCGTGCTCACCGGCCGCGCCGACGCCACGATCAACGACAGCCTGTCCTTCCTCGACTTCAAGAAGCAGAAGGCCGATGCGCCGGTGAAGGTCGTCGCCGAAAAGGCCGACGCCGATTACTCCGGCATCATCTTCCGCAAGGGCGACGCCGATCTGAAGGCCGCCATCGATCAGCGCTGGCCGACATCAAGGCCGACGGCACCTATCAGGCGATCTCGCAGAAGTATTTCGGCGCCGACGTGTCGAAGTAATCGATAACCTGCCTCCCCTCTCCCTCCCCGGGGGGAGAGGGTTTATTTGATTGCTATTTTATATTTCTGCATCGACGTCCGATCCCGGAAACAGGTTTCATTCAATCCGGCATTCACCCCTATCGGCCTGTCGGAACCTCCCCTCGCGAACGAGGCCTGGCAAGGCCCGGAAAAGACCAGCAATTGTCTCCCCATCCGCGCAAGGGTATCTAGTCAGGACGATCCACGAGAAAGACCGCCATGCCGCATTGGCTTCAACTGATGATCGACTCTCTGCCCACGCTGCTGTGGGCAGGCCTGAAGTTCACCATTCCACTGACGCTGCTGTCCTTCGTTCTGGGCCTGACACTTGGGTTGGTAACCGCAGTGACGCGGCTGTTTGCGCCGAAGCCGCTGGAACTTGTCGCGCGCTTCTACGTGTGGATCTTTCGCGGCACGCCGCTGCTCGTGCAGCTCTTCGTCATCTTCTACGGCCTGCCGAGTATCGGCATCCTGCTCGATGCCTTCCCGGCGGCGCTGATCGGCTTCACGCTCAATGTCGGCGCCTATTCCTCGGAGATTGTTCGCGCGGCGATATCTTCCGTGCCGAAGGGCCAGTGGGAGGCCGCCTATTCCACCGGCATGACATGGCGTCAGGCGATGATCCGCACCATCCTGCCGCAGGCCGGCCGCGTCGCGGTGCCGCCGCTTTCCAACACCTTCATCTCGCTGGTCAAGGACACGTCGCTCGCCGCCGCTATCACCGTGCCGGAACTGTTCCAGTCCGCCCAGCGCATCGTCGCCACCACCTATGAACCGCTGATCCTCTATATCGAAGCCGCTTTCATCTACCTCGCCATGAGTTCGGTACTGTCGGCGCTTCAGTCTCGTCTCGAGGTACGCTTCACCCGCTACGGCGGCATGCTGGAGGCCAACCGATGATCGAACTTTCCCATATCGAAAAGCGCTTCGGCGAAGCCCTCATCCTCGACGACATTTCGCTCACCTTCCCCGAAGGCAGCGTCACCGCCCTGGTCGGCCCGTCCGGCGGTGGCAAGAGCACGCTCCTGCGCTCGATCAACCTGCTGGAACTGCCGACCTCCGGCGCCGTGCAGATCGGTGACGACCGCGTCGAATTCGCACCCGGCCGCAAGGTGCCGTGGTCGGCGATCCAGAAGATCCGCTGCGAAACCGGCATGGTGTTCCAGAACTTCCAGCTCTTCCCGCATCGCACAGCGATCGAGAACGTCATAGAAGGCCTGCTCGTCGTCCAGAAGTGGTCGCGCGAGAAGGCTCGCGACCGTGCGATGGAACTTCTGACCAAGGTCGGCATGGCGCACAAGGCGGAGGCCTGGCCGGCCAATCTCTCCGGCGGCCAGCAGCAGCGCGTGGCCATCGCTCGCGCGCTCGCTCCCTCCCCGAAAGTCCTGCTCTGCGACGAGCCGACCTCCGCACTCGATCCGGAACTCTCGGCCGAAGTGGTCGAGGTTCTCGGCAAGCTCGCAAGCGAGGGCACGACCATGGTCATGGCGACGCACGACCTGCGCCTCGCCTCGCGGATCGCAAATCACGTGGTCTTTCTGGAGGCCGGACAGGTTGTGGAGACCGGGACCGCGGACGCCATCTTCCGCTCGCCCGAGCGCGAACGCACCCGGCGCTTCGTCTCCTCGATCAGCGCTGCCCAGACACTCTGAGCAGCGCCGCCGGACTCGGGGCTAGCGCGCGTCGGCCTTTCGATCGGTGTCGAGATTGAACATCGCGTCTATGGCGCCCGCGTTCAGCGGTTTCGACATGAGGAAACCCTGCAGCTCGTCGCAGCCGACGTCCTTCAGGAACTGCCGCTGCTCCTCGGTCTGCACACCCTCCGCCGTCACCATCAGACCCTTGGCGCGGGCGAGTTCGATGATCGTCCTGACGATTGCCTCGTCGCCCGAGGACTTTCCGATACCCTCTATGAAGACGCGGTCGATCTTCAGGTGATCCACATCGGTGTCATGCAGGCGACCGAAGCTGGAGAAGCCCGTGCCGAAATCGTCGAGCGCGATGCGGATGCCGATATCGCGCAGCGCCGAGATATTGGCGCGACTCTGCTCCGTTTCAGCCCCCCAGGCACTCTCGGTGATTTCGAGTTCGACCCGGCGAGCACTCAGGCCGCTTTCGCCGAGCAGCGTCACGACCTCAAGCGCGAAACCGGGATCGCGCCATTGCGACGGCGACACGTTCACCGCCACGCTGGAGATCGGCCATTTGACGGCGGCGCGGAACGCCTGGCGCATTACCTCGCGACCAAGCGCGCCGATCAGGCCGCTCTCCTCGGCGATCGGAATGAAGAAATCGGGTGAGAGCATTCCCCGCGTCGGATGCTGCCAGCGCACCAGTGCCTCGACGCTCGCAACCTCGCCGCTCTGGGCCACGTATTTCGGCTGGTAGTACACGATGATCTGGTTCGGGTCATCGATCGCCAAACGGAGATCCCGCTCAATCTCGGCGCGCTCGCGCACCAGCGCATCCATGTGCGCCCCGAAGATCGCATAGCGGCCGCGACCGCTCGCCTTGGCGTGGTAGAGAGCGACGTCGGCCTTGCGCACCAGTTCGCTACTTTCATTGCCATGCTGCGGAAAGGTGGAAACACCAATCGAAATACCGATAAAGACATTCTGTCCGTCGATATCGAAGGGCAGGCCAACGGCTTCCAGTATATCGGTGCATATTGCCTCGACATCGGCGATCGAACTGAACGGCACGAGGAGATTGAACTCGTCGCCGCCGTTGCGGCAGGCGCGGGCCTCCGCCGGCAGAAGGGCTCTCACACGCTGCGCCACCTCACGGATGAGAATGTCGCCGGCACCATGGCCCATCGTGTCGTTGATCTGCTTGAACCGGTCGAGGTCGAGATAGAGCACCGCTACCTCGCGCTGCTCCTCGCGGGCGGCTGCCAGTTCGCTTTCGAGTTCCCGCTCGAAGGCCCCGCGATTAAGCAAGCCGGTCAGTGCATCATGGCTGGCGAGATAACGTATCTTTTCCGCCTGCTCACGGTTCATTTTCTCCCGTCGGTGCAGCGACACGGCGAACACGCAGGTCGCCAATACCATCATTACCAGCATCAACAGCAGACCGGGCAAGATCGATTGCAGGAAGGCAAAACCGGGCCGATAGGGCGTCCAGACGAAATAGCCGATCGCACTGCCATCGGTCCTGACCACTGGCAGGAAGGCAGTATCGGCGGCTTTCTTTGGCTGCTCGACGACGAAATCGAGATTCTCGAAGCCGTATTCCTGCGCCAGATCACCAACGAACTCACCGTCGAGCACCCGTACGGCGAGATGCAGGTACTCCTCTCCGGGCACCTGTTCGATCGTACCGGAATCGCTGACGATCGGCTTCAGGCTGAAGATCGCGGGATGGCCGTTGAAATAGTCGTACTCGTATTCGGACTGCGTCAGCGTGCGCTCATTGAGGCCGGTCGTATCCCCCCGCCGCAGCTTGTCGCGCAGGTTCGCCGCCAACCGATCGACGACCCCGGAGATACGGGCGTACCGTTCGAAACCGACCCGCTCACCATACTCCGACGCGTAAACGGTCTTGTCGGCAGGATCGAAAATGAAGACGGCATCATGGCCGAAGTAGCTGCTCATCCACACGCCGAGATTGGAATCGGCCCAGGTCCGCCCCTCGGGTGTGGTGATCTTGCGAACCTCGATGACAGCACTATCCCAGAGAGTGGCGCTCTCCTGTTCATGGGAGACGCGTGAGCGAAAATTATGGATCAGTTGCGTGACGAGCTGCTTTTGTCGAAGTTCGGATTGCAGGTCGATCGAGTGCGTCGACCAGTTGAGCAGCATGATGGCGCCAACGATGGCGGCGGTAAAGCCGAAGACCACCAAGCCGACGATCCGTACGGGAAACTCACTGCTGCCGTGTTCAAAGATACGGTTTTTCATTCGCCCTACACCCATTTTCACCCCCCTTTTTAAGGGGGAACCGTTAAGGTTCGGGCGTTAAAGAAGGTAGACAAATGGTTACCGGCGAAACGCCGATGCTTCGCTGCGCCATTCGGGGACAGGGAAAGAATAGACCGCCTGTCGGCTGCAACGGGATGGAAGAAGTCGAAGGGATTACCCCTTGAATCGGTTTCTCTTTACCCCCCCTTCAAATATTTGAAGGGACTCAGATTTCCGCCAAAACCTCATCTTTACTGTGAACAACAGCCGCGGCGGGGATCCGGCGCCCACGTCTCGGCAACCGGATGGACTGCCGCCATGCTCATTTCGCCTTTTTGCTGACTTCGACGCCTATCCCGTGGGCCTCTTCATCCTCGGGCTCAACGTGGATGGTCACGCGCGCGCCGGGCTGCGCCGCCTTTATCGCCGCTTCGAGGCGATCGCATATCACATGGGATTCCTGAACCGTCATTGCAGACGGCACCACCAGATCGAAGGCGACGAAGGTGGCGGAACCGCCGCGGCGCGTCCGCAGGTAATGCACCCCCAGCGAGCCGGCGGAATTGGCGCTGATCGCCTCCTTTATAGCCTCCGCCTCATGGGGTTCCACCGCCTTGTCCATCAGACCGTCGACGGAATGGGAGATTACCTTCCAGCCCTGCCAGATGATGTTGCAGCCGACCAGGATGGCAAGCAGCGGGTCGAGGAGGGCATAGCCGGTTGCGACCACCAGCACCAGACCGGCGAGCACCCCGGCAGATGTGACCACGTCCGACATGATGTGCTGGCCGTCGGCGGAGAGTGCCGGCGAACGATGGGACTTGCCGGTACGGATCAATATACGGCCCCAGACGAGATTAATGATCGTCGCAAGCCCGTTGATGGCAAGCCCGAGTATCGGCGCTTCCAGCATGCGCGGGTTTTCGAACGCCGCCATCGCCTCGCGGATGATCAGCAGGGCCGCAACGACGATCAGTACGCCCTCGAGAACCGCGGAGATATATTCCGCCTTGTGGTGGCCGTAAGGGTGATCATGATCCGCCGGCTTCTGCGCATAGCGGATGACGAAATAGGCGACGAAAGCCGTGATCACATTGACGAAGGATTCGAGGCCGTCCGACAAAAGCGCGACAGAACCAGTCACCCACCAAGCGAGAAGTTTCAGTCCCATCACGCCGACTGAAAGAGGAATGCCCCATAGGGCGAGACGCCGGACAACGAAACTGGCTTCGTCCGCCATGATCGACACCTTTGCATTTGCGAACGAATTGCATGAGCAATTCCAAAAACAACGAAACCGCCTGCGCAAGTTGCGCTGGCGGTTTTCCAGTTTCCCTATCCCCTGCCCTTGCCGAGGTCAACGGCACAATACTTGCGATTAAAATTTTATACCAAACTTTAATAAAGTACCCATAAATTTAAGTAGGGAACATTATATATCTACATAAAGCCGCATGGCGGGAGGTACATCGCCAATACAATGCTGGGCGCTCTCCGTGAGTGCCAGAACGACCCTTTGGGTAAACTAGTCTCGGCGCATATCCGTGCACTGTTTAATTTTGTATTGCAGCAGAACCATGCACATCGGCTCTCTGGCTCCCGGCTGACGGAAGCAACGGACATAAGGAATTATCTTTATGCTCCGAAGCCGAAAAGATGAAAGCCAGACTCTCCCTGGCAAGGGCCGACGGACAAATCCATGCCCCGTAGTTGAATGCATGGAACTCAAATTACGCGCAAAACGAGTAATCCGTAATCGGTTCCCGCGTATCGCCGAATGAATCCGGTGCGTTGCGCGAAAACCCCTGACTTGGAGTTAGGAGAATGACCATGAATACGTCAACGATGACGCAACCGTCCGGTCCGACACCGGGCGTTGCCGAAACTTCCTCCCTTGCCGAGCGCCTCCAATTCATGCGGATGACGCCGGAGAGTTGTGCCGCCATCCGTTCACTCAAGCCCATCATCGACCGGGAATTGCCGATCGCCCTCGACAAGTTTTACGAACAGATACGCGAAACGCCCCATACCGCGAAGTTCTTTGAGTCAAAGGACCATGTCGCCGGCGCCAAGCACGCGCAGACAAAGCACTGGGAAAACATTTCCAACGGCGATTTCAATGCCGATTATGCCCGTAACGTGAAGATGATAGGCACGGTCCATGCCCGCATCGGCCTTGAGCCGAGATGGTATATCGGCGGATACGCCGTGGTATTGGAACACCTGATCGCCTCCGCCGTCGAGGCGGCCTTTCCCAAAACCGGACTGTTCTCCAGGCAAACAAGCGTGATCGAATTCGGCAAGGCGCTCGGCAGCCTCGCCAAGGCGGTGCTGCTCGACATGGATCTCGCCATCTCCGTCTATATCGGCGAGGCCGAAAAGGCCAAGCAGATCGCTCAAGCCGAGGCTATCGCAACGGAGCGCAAGCTGGTGTCGGACAGCTTCGGCACGGTGATGGCCAGCCTCGCCGCCAAGGATCTGCGGTGCCGCGTGGAGGGGGAACTTCCCGATGCCTATCACGCGCTGCGCGATGACTTCAACAATGCCGTCGCGGCACTGCAGAGCGCGCTGGAAGCCGTCGGCAATACTTCGATCGCGGTCGACAATGCGGTGAAGGAAATCGCCCACGCGGCGGATGACCTGTCACGGCGCACCGAACGGCAGGCATCTTCGGTCGAAGAGACAGCCGCCACACTGGAGCAGATGACCAATGCGGTCACCACTTCCGCCAAGCGGGCAGAAGAGGCTGGCAAGCTCGTCGCCCGCACGCGCTCCAATGCGGAGAAATCCGAAACCGTCGTGCGCCAGGCCATCGCGGCCATGGGCGAGATCGAAAACTCCTCGCGCGAGATCAGCAACATCATCGGCGTGATCGACGCCATCGCCTTCCAGACCAACCTCCTGGCACTGAATGCCGGAGTGGAAGCCGCCCGCGCGGGCGATGCCGGTCGCGGCTTCGCGGTCGTGGCACAGGAGGTGCGCGAGCTCGCCCAGCGTTCGGCCAATGCCGCCAAGGAGATCAAGGCATTGATCACCAAATCCGGTTCGCAGGTGGAAAGCGGCGTCGGTCTGGTCGGTGAGACCGGCAAGGTCCTTCAGACGATCATCGACGACGTGAAGGACATCGACAGCAACATCGCCGCTATTGTCGAAGCCTCGCGGGAACAGGCCACCGGCCTGACGGAAATCAACTCGGCGGTAGCCACGATCGACCAGAGCACTCAGAAAAATGCCGCCATGGTCGAGGAAACGACGGCCGCGAGCCACAGCCTCGCCCAGGAAGTCACGGAGCTGAACCGGCTGCTCTCCAGTTTCACCCTGAGCGGAACGGCCCCCGCCCGGCAACAGTCGCAGGAACGCGCGCTAGCAATGGCGGGCTGAGATACCAAAGGCGGCCCTCAGGCCGCTTTCTCCTTCGCCCGTTTGGACAGATGCGCGACCCCGTTCTGGCATGCTCGATGCCCATAATCGTGCCGTCCCCGCTCTTCGCCTTTGCGTCACACTTTCGACACAAGCCAATCGCTTGGCTATATGTGGTTGATCTGACGGGGCCGCCATGAATGTGAAGACGCATGCAAAGAGGGTGGGGCTCGGCGCAGCCATCCTGCTTCTCTTGGCAGGAGTCTATTTGGGCTTTCTCCAGCTGACCGGCAATTTTCACGAAGTTCTTCCCGGCCGGTTCTATCGCTCAGGCCAGCTTTCACCGGAAGCACTTGCAGGATATATCCAGCAGTACGACATCCGCACGGTCATAAACCTGCGCGGCGAGAACGACGATAGGGACTGGTACCGCAACGAGGCCCAGACAGTGCGGGCTCACGGAGCCACACTGGTCAATTTCCGGATGTCGGCCAAACACCAGCTCACGGTCGAGCAGAGCTGGGAACTGATCAACATCATGCGCAAGGCCGAAGGACCGATCCTCGTGCATTGTCAGGCCGGCGCCGACCGCACGGGCTTGGCCTCGGTCATGTATCTCCAGCAGATCGCCGGCGTGGACGAGGAAACGGCCGAACTGCAGCTTTCACCGCTGTACGGCCACATCAACCTCTTCTTCCTGTCGACCTATGCCATGGACGACACCTGGGAAGCCTTCGAAAAGGTCATCGGCCTGGACAGCTAATCAGGACGGACACTATCCAGTCTGAGAACAGGCCGCGATAGCGGTCCTGTTAAAATCCAAAGCGACCAAGAACGGAGGGCAGTTTCGCGACCTTTTCCGCGTCTGCCCCACCCGTTCACATGCAGAGCATGGCTTACGCCGCCTTCTCCTTCGCCCGCTTGGACAGGTGCGCGACCACGTTCTCGATCATGCGCATGCCGGCATCCTGGCCGAGCGTCATGATCGATTCCGGGTGGAACTGCACGGCGGCCACCGGCTCCTTGGCGTGCTCGATGCCCATGATCGTGCCGTCCTCGCTCTCCGCCGTGATGATGAAATCACGCGGCAGCGTCGCCGGATCGGCGAAGATCGAATGGTAGCGCCCGACGGTCACTTCCTTGGCGAGACCGGAGAACACAATGCCCGGCTCCAGTACCCGGATGCGTGAAGGCTTGCCGTGCATCGGGATCGCCAGTTGGCGCAGCTCCCCGCCATAGGCCTCGGCGAGCGCCTGCAGGCCGAGGCAGACGCCGAAGATCGGCAATTGCCGCGCGCGCGCCTTCTTGATCGTCGCCTTGCAATCGAAGTCGGACGGGGAGCCCGGTCCGGGAGAGAGCACGACGAGGTCCGGGTTCAGCCGGTCGAACACCTCTTCCGGCACCGGCGTGCGCACGGTGTTCACCGTGGCGCCCGTCTGGCGGAAATAGTTGGCGAGCGTATGGACGAAGCTGTCCTCGTGGTCAACGAGCAGGATATTGACCCCCTGCCCCACCTTGGCGACGCCCCGCTTGGCGTTGGCGTCGGTTCCGGTCTTTGCGTCTCGGATGGCTGCGATCATGGCGGATGCCTTCAGTTCGGTTTCGGCCTCTTCCTCATGCGGATCACTGTCGTTCAAGAGCGTAGCACCCGCGCGCACTTCGGCAATACCGTCCTTGATGCGCACCGTGCGGAGCGTCAGCCCCGTGTTCATGTCGCCGTTGAAGCCGACCATGCCGATCGCCCCACCGTACCAGGCGCGCGGGCTCTTCTCATGGCTCTCGATGAAGCGCATCGCCCAGAGTTTCGGCGCGCCGGTGACGGTAACGGCCCAGGCGTGGGACAGGAAGCCGTCGAAGGCGTCCATGCCGTCGCGCAGGCGGCCCTCGATGTGATCCACCGTATGGATCAGGCGCGAATACATCTCGATCTGACGGCGGCCGATGACCTTGACCGAACCCGGCTCGCAGACGCGGCTCTTGTCGTTGCGGTCGACGTCCGAGCACATGGTGAGCTCGCTCTCGTCCTTCTTGGAATTGAGCAGCTTCAGGATCTGCTCCGAGTCAGCGATCGGGTCATCACCGCGCTTGATCGTGCCGGAGATCGGGCAGGTCTCGATGCGGCGGCCGGACACGCGCACGAACATTTCCGGCGAGGCACCGACCAGATATTCCTGCTGGCCGAGGTTGATGAAGAAGGAATACGGCGACGGATTGATCTCCTTCAGCCGCCGCGAAATCTGCGAGGGCTTGCTGTCGCAGCGCTCCATGAACTTCTGGCCCGGCACGACCTCGAACAGGTCGCCCTTACGGAAGCTCTCCTTCGCCTTGACGACGAGTTCGGCATATTCGCCCGGCCGGTGGTCGCCACGCGGCGGAATGGTGTCGGTGTGCTTGAACGGCTCCGGCGCGATCTCGTCCGACTTGCCGTAGGTGGTCACCCCATCCTTCTCGAAGTCGTAGCGGTCGATCCAGGCCTTGGCCGAATAATGGTCCACGACGAGGATCTCGTCGGGCAGGAAAAGCACCATGTCGCGCTGATCCTCGGGGCGGGCAAGCGAGAGTTTGATCGCATCGAACTGGAAGGCGAGATCGTAGCCGAAGGCACCGAACAGACCGATGGAGGCGTCTGCTTCCGAATGGAAAAGATCGGTGATCGCGCGCAGCACGGTGAAGACCGTCGGAATCTTCGAGCGCTCTTCTTCCGTGAAGACGCGGTCCGGCTCGTTGACCGTCAGGTCGAGGCGGCGCGGAGTGGAGGCACCAAGCGTCAGGTCGGCAACGATCTTCAGCCTGGCGGCGATGAAGGACAGCAGCACCTCACCGCGCTCGTTATAGGCCTCGATCCAGACCTTGCGGCCGAAGGAGGAAATTCCGAGCGGCGGGTCGACGATCGCGGTGTCCCAGCGGGTGTAGCGGCCCGGATATTCGTAGTTGGAGGAGAATACCGCGCCGCGCCGCTCATCGAGCATGTCGACATAGCCGGAAATTGCATCGGCATAGTCGGCGGGACGGCGTGTCCGCGTCACCTTGATGCCGCCACGGGTCTCGTAGGTCTCCGAACCGTCATCCGAAATGATCGTCGCCATGCTACTCACGTCTCCTGTTCAGGCCCGGTCCCCTGGCGCCTGAATACAAAAAAGCCGCCTCAGGAATTTTCCGGGCGGCTTTGGGTCACTTGTCTCTGGACATGACTGGTCAAGGCCGCGTTAGCGTGCCCACCACCAGTTACCGATGTTCAAAAACGTCGTCATGGGAAAAGTCATATCGCGGCGCCGCGAACCGCGCAAGGGCCTTTGAAACGACGTCCCTGTACCTTTCGATGAAACCAATAGACCTTCCAGGCCGTTGTCGAGACACCGACAACGGAGACAAGCCTGTTGCTCAGATATTTCCTTCTGGCCGCCATGCTTCTGGCCGCCCCTTCCCTTGCCGCCCAGGACAACCCGCCAATCCCGCTTCCCAAACCCGACACGCCGGATTCCGACAAGCCTGCCGAGGTGCCGACACCGGAGAAAAAGCCCGACCAATCGCCGCCGATCGCCGGGGATAAGCCGTCCCCGCCGACTGGAGAAAAAGAGAAGCAAGCTCCCGCACGGCCGGAAGGACAGAAGGCAGAACCCGCTGCTAAGAAGTCGTCTCCTCCGCCGCCTCCTCCCCCGATCGAAAGCGAGGATGCCGCCGCCTTTGAGGTCTGCACAAAGGACCTCAAGGCACTCGGCGCCGAATTCAAGCCGCTTCCCCGTGTCGATGACGGCAAAGGCTGCGGCATCGCCAAGCCGATCGAGACCACGCGGCTCTCGGCTGCTGTCGGGATCGAACCCGCCCTCATCACCCGCTGCGAAACCGCGCTCCAGCTCGCCCGCATGACCCGCGATTTCATCGCACCTGCCGCAGCACTCGGCCTGCCGGACATGGGGCAGCTGAAGACAGTGCACCAGGCGTCGGGCTATGTCTGCCGCAAGAGGAATGGCGCCAACACCGGCAAGATCTCCGAACACGCCCGCGGCAACGCCATCGACATCGCCGCACTGGATTTCGAGAAAGGCAGCGTCTCCATGATGATCGCCAGGCAGAAGGATTCAGACCTCGGGGCCACCTTCCAGCGCGCCCTCAATGCTTTCGCCTGCCTCTACTTCACCACCGTGCTCTCGCCCGGCAGCGACAGCGCGCATCAGGATCACATGCATCTGGACATCCTGGAGCGAAAGAGCGGCTATCGATATTGCCGGTAGGAAATAGGTGGCATCCAACCGTGCGCTTGGCTTGGGACGGGGAATCCGGCAAATCCATCCGGGCAAGATTTTCGGCAGAAGGCGTACGTTATGCTCTGTTCCCCTGAATGGCTGCAGGAACACCTCGAAGATCCCTCGGTCCGGGTTTTCGATTGTACGGTGGAGATGCGGCCCCGGCCGGTGGGAAGGTCGCTTCTGATAAGCGGAGAGGATGGATGGGCTCAGGCCCATATTCCCGGATCGCGATATCTCTCCATGCCCGACGAACTGTCGTCTCCGACGGAAACGATCCTGTTCGGCCTGCCGCCGGCGGAACACGTCCAGCAAGTCATGCGCGCCCACGGGGTCAACGAGCAGGATACGATCATCCTGTACGGCCAAGGTTATCCCGGTCCCGTCGTGAGGACCTGGTGGGTCCTCGTGAGTTCCGGCGCCCGCGACGTTCGCGTTCTGGATGGCGGGCTCGAGGGCTGGAGCGCTGCGGGCTTTGCACTGACCGATCGTCGCGAGCCCGCGCCGTCGGCGGGCAATTTCACCGCTAAACCTCGTCCTGAACTGCGGGCTGATGCCGAAGCGGTAGCTGCGGCGCTTCATGATCCGGAGGTGGTGCTGGTGAATGCCCTATCACCGGAGCAATTTGCGGGTACGGGAGGTGCACATTACGGGCGACCCGGCCGCATCCCCGGAAGCGTCAGTGTGCCCTTTCAGAGCCTGTTACGCCCGGGCACATCCTGGTTTCGCTCGACCGACGAGATCCGCGCGATTTTGCAGGAGGCCGGAGTGCTCGATCATGCGCGCATCATCAGCTATTGCGGCGGAGGCATCGCCGCCAGCGGCACGACCTTCGCACTTCACCTCATCGGCCGGACCGATGCATCACTCTATGATGGATCCCTTGCGGAATGGTCCGCAGACCCGTCCCGCCCGATGATGACGGGCGCAGGCTACTGAGCGGAGCCGGATAACCACCACCCCCAAAATAAGACAGGCGGCGTCCGGAGACGCCGCCCGTTTTTTTCAACATCAATAGGATCAGAAGGTCTTGGTGATGGAAATCTTGAAGGTCCGGCCGGGTTCAGAATAGAAGTCGACCGGCTGGTTCGAGGAAGAAACCGATGTCGGATTGACATCCCGGACACCGACCGGATTCCAGTGCGTCTTGTCAAAGATATTGTAGACGCCCGCCTGAATCCTGAGACCTTCGACCTGTTCCGGCTCCCACCATCCAGCGAGGTTAACGATGCCATAGCCCGGTGCATCAAAGGTTGTGGCGTCACCATCGTCACGCATACCAGCCTGTAGAATGGTCGACAGGTCTGCCCCCCAAGTCTCTGCGGCATAGCCGATACCAAGAATGGATTTTACCGGCGCGACGGTGCGCAGGTACTCACCTGTCTCCTTGTTCTCACCGTAAGCAAGTGTCAGGTTCCCGTGTAGGAAGATACCATTGGCGAATTCCTTTCGCGCGCTTACCTCAACACCGGAGATAACGACACGATCAAGGTTTTCCCATGTATAGACAGTCCCCGGGAAGCCGGGTTTAGTCGTATCAACCTCATTGATGAAATTCTTGTAGCGATTGTGGTATGCTGTCACGCGGCCGACAAAATCGTTACTTTCATATTTGGCACCCACTTCAAAGCCATTCGCAGTCTCTGCCTCGAGTTCAGGATTCCCGAGCACGGAATATCCCTGGGCAGCATTCGTGAAGTTGGCGTAGAGTTCGCTGACAGTCGGCGCACGATAAGCCATCGACCATTGCGCGAACAGTTCCACTTCAGGCGTCAGTTGATAGCTGGCAAGTAGCTTCGGCGAGAACCGCGCATCGCTCTGGGCGTCGCCTATTCCGAAATATGAATAGCCGGTGTTGTTCTGATAGTCGGCCGAATCTTGTGGTCTATAGTCGTACCAGTCGAAGCGAATACCAGGCGTAAGGGAGAAGCCGCTGTCTCCGAAACTGATCTTATCATCAAGATAAAGGCCTAGGCGAGTTCCTACAACATCAGGAATATCGGACTGCGACGCCGTCGTGGCTGGAATGGCGGTCAGGAACTGCTGGGAGTCGAAGTACTGCAGGTTACCGCCGAAGCCCACCTCATGGGAAACTGTCCCCATTTCGAACTTGGAGACCAGACCGCCGGTAACGCCGACCGAACTCTCTTCCATATCGTTGTAACGAGCGTAGTCGGCTCCCGTCGAATAGCGCGTGCCGTAAGAGCCCGAGGATTTGGTGAGCCGCTGCCAGTAAACTGTCAGCATCGCCGCATCAATAAGCGCATCGGTTTCGGGAGACTCGAAGGTGTAGTCGATCGAGGCGCGTTCACGTCGCGTATCCTCATAACCGAAATAATCACCAGGCGTGAACGGGTTGACCCACGGCAGTGACACAAACGTGCCTTGCATCGTCTTCAGATCAACTTCGCTATCGAGGTTGAAGCGCTCAGCAGTCAGGCCGATCCTGTGGCCGCCCTCGAGGTCTTGGCGCACCTTGAACAAGAGGTTGGTCTGCTTGAAGTCGGCAGGATTGGCCACGGTACGGCTCGAGCCGATGATATCGTCTTCACCCTGGTTGTCGCGTTCGTGTCCCTTCTTGTAGGAACCTTGGAACAGTACTGAGGTATTGCCGATCTTTTTGCTGGCGGCAAGCGACGTGCCGATGCTGCTGTCCTCGCTGTCATAGGTCGTCTTAGAAATTGCGCCCCAGTCGCGCCCGTCCTTCAGAAGATCTTCCGGCTCCAGGGTACGGAGAACCATCGCGCCGCCAAGCGCACCAGAGCCGATACGGCTGGAATCAGCGCCCTTCATTACGTCAGCGGACGACAGCGAGCCAAAGTCATATGCGTTGGAACTGTCGTTGATTTGTGTGGTCGGGGAATAGGCTGCCGAACGAGGGTAGTTTTCGATGAACGGAACCGGGATGTTGTCGATAAGCGTCGTTACGCGTGCACCACCAAGGCCACGGATATACATGTTACCGCCGCTAACACCCGCCCTCACGAAATCGACGCTGGGCTCGGTCGTGTTGCCAAGATCAGCAACGGTATCGACCTCATTCTTGCGCATCTCTTCAGCTGAGTTTTCCGAAACGGTTGGGCTTCCAGCCACGAGGCTAGCCTTTACCCTCTTCCCCTTCACCACGATGGTTTCCAACTGTGTCGCCTGCGCGCTGGCCTCCCCCTGAGCGCTAGCCTCCTGAGCCACGGCTGCGGAGAAGGAATGAATGACACCGAGCGCCGTGCAGGCCAGCAAGACCGGGCGTAAGCGGTTAAAAAACATAAGCATCTACCCTTTTCTCCGGCCGCGCGAATACACCCCCGGGGCGCACGGATGCGCCCAGGCCCGACCGGTCAAACTGCGTCAAAAACAAGGCAAGGTTGGTCAACCGCCTTCTTTTTGCCAATTATAAAAGGTGAGGATTGGAGTCAAGATAATAAACATGACTCTTTTAATCATAATAAAGGCAGCGGCCTATCGTGGCAGTTTGGCAACAGCCGGCTGCGGGTGCGTGGCAATCACCGGTGGCGGTGACGCGCCTAAAAGAGACCTTCGATAAAACCCTGCTCGTTGATGAAGATGCGCTCCGACGAGGGGGAGCTCGGCAGTCCGGGCATGGTCATGATCTCCCCGGTAATCGCCACGACGAAACCGGCACCCGCTGAAAGCCGCACCTCGCGGACATGGACGGAATGGCCCTCGGGCGCGCCCCTTAGGTTCGGATCNGTGGAGAANGAATANTGCGTCTTCGCCATGCAGACGGGCAGATCGCCGTAGCCCTGCGCCTCCCAGCTCTTCAGCTGGTCACGCACCGTCTTGTCGGCGGTGACTTCACTGGCGTGATAGATCTTGGTGGCGACGGTTTCGATCTTCTCCAGCAGCGACAGGTTGTCCGGATAGAGCGGCTTGAAATCCGCCTGTCCGCTATCCGCCAGTTCGGCCACTTTCCAGGCAAGCTCCTCGATACCCGCTGAACCCTCGGCCCAGTGACGGCAAAGGATCGCATCGGAACCGAGATGGGCAACATACTCTTTGACCGCCTCGATCTCGGCTTCGGTGTCGGAAATGAAATGATTGATCGCGACCACCACCGGCACACCGAACTTGCGGACGTTCGCGACATGGCGGCCGAGATTGGCGCATCCCTTCTGCAGTGCCTCGACGTTTTCGACGCCGAGATCCTCCTTTCCGACGCCACCGTTCATCTTGAGCGCCCGAACCGTGGCGACGATCACGGCCGCAGCGGGGTTCAGCCCGGCCTTCCGGCACTTGATGTCGAAAAATTTTTCCGCCCCGAGATCGGCGCCAAAGCCGGCTTCTGTCACCACGTAATCGGCAAGCTTCAACGCCGTCGTCGTCGCCACGACCGAGTTGCATCCATGGGCGATGTTTGCGAACGGACCGCCGTGCACGAAGGCCGGATTGTTNTCGAGCGTCTGCACCAGGTTCGGCAGCATCGCGTCCTTGAGCAGCACCGCCATCGCTCCGTCGGCCTTTAGATCGCGGGCGAAGACCGGGCTCCGGTCGCGGCGGTAGCCGACGATGATCCGCCCCAGCCGCTCCTCCAGATCAGCAAAATCGCGCGCCAGACAAAGGATCGCCATGACCTCGGAGGCGACGGTGATGTCGAAGCCGGCCTCGCGCGGAAAGCCGTTGGCGGGTCCGCCGAGGGCGCAGACGATCTCGCGAAGCGCCCGGTCGTTCATGTCCATCACCCGCCGCCAGGTGACGCGCCGGGTATCGATCCCAAGTTCGTTGCCCCAGTAGATATGATTGTCGACCAGCGTTGCGAGGAGATTATGCGCCGATGTGATGGCGTGGAAATCGCCGGTGAAATGGAGGTTGATGTCCTCCATCGGCACGACTTGCGCATACCCGCCGCCGGCTGCCCCACCCTTCACGCCGAAGCAGGGGCCGAGCGATGCCTCACGGATGCAGACGATCGCACGTTTGCCGATCCGGTTGAGGCCATCCCCCAGGCCCACGGTCGTCGTCGTCTTGCCCTCTCCGGCCGGTGTCGGATTGATGGCCGTGACCAGGATCAGCTTGCCATCGGGCCTGTCACGCAGGCCCGCGATGAAACTCTGGCTGATCTTCGCCTTATCGTGACCGTAGGGGATCAAATCTGTTGCCGGAATATCCAGTTGCGCACCGATTTCCATGATCGGTTTTTTGCGCGCTGCACGTGCGATCTCGATATCTGATCCAATCTTTGTCATATGACCTCCCCTACATTTAACTGTTTTGCCGCGATTAAAGCGGGAAGCATGGCGACGCACGCGACGAGCAACACGCGAGAATATAACGTTTGCGACATACACACAGAATCCGCCTCTGGAAAAGGTCAAAAAGTTGCGTTGTATCAATTAGTTGTGCAATGCCGCATAATTCACCGGGAACTGACTTCCCGCTTGCACTCCGCCATAGGTGCAATTATCTGTCGCCGAATTAAACTCGCCGGAGCCCTTTTATGAAATCGCTGGAATTGCTGGTCGAACGCATCATCCTGTCGAGCCGTTGGCTTCTTGTTGCCTTCTATCTGGGGTTGGTCGCGGCGCTCGCCGTCTACGCCGTGTCCTTCGGCTACAAGTTCCTGAAGGTCGCCGGCAACGTGTTCACCTACAGCGAGGCGGAAATGATCCTCGCCATGCTGGGGCTGATCGATGCGGCGCTGGTCGCCAGCCTCGTCGTGATGGTGATGATCTCGGGCTACGAGAACTTCGTCAGCCGCTTCGACGAGGCCGACGACGAGGTCTCCTTCCTTGGCAAGCTCGACTCCGGCAGCCTGAAGATCAAGGTCGCCTCGTCCATCGTCGCGATCTCCTCGATCCACCTGCTGCAAGTCTTCCTGAACGTGGGCCAGTACACCGAGAGCAAGATCATGTGGCTGACGCTCATGCATCTCGCTTTCGTGGTCTCCGCCGTCATGCTCGGCTTCCTGGAAAAGCTGATGGCCAAGACCAAACCGGTCGACAAGACGTGATGTCGCAGAAGGCCACAATTTTGTCGAAATAACGCAAATGCGGCACCAAGGCACCACCAGAGGGCGCAATCTGACAATTGACACCTTGCCGGTTGCGCCAATATGAAATTCAAATGGGGCTTTGGGAGCTTTTTATCAGAAGTGCATATGCCTATTCTTATAAAGCATTTTCATGAGCGAAAAGTTCTGGCATTCCCGTGCGAGTGATATATTTGTGGGGCTAAACACTCCGGAATTCGTCAACTATAGAAATAGCGGATGATTATCGACGAGCGACAATCGCTGCTGAGCACCGATATCGCCAAATGCGAGACTCGGTCGGAGCTCATGCAGGTCATGGGGCGGGTTGTCCGCGAATTCGGCTTCGAGTACGTGAGCATTGTCGCGGCTCCCGGGCCGAACGACGTTTTGCTCGCCCCGCTCGTTCTCGAAAGCACGATACCCGTTCAGTTCGTTCGCGAATTCGATCGCAACCAGTTTCTCCGCTCCTGTCCGCTGCTGCCGCGGATCGCCAACTCGATCCTGCCGCAGGCCTGGCGCCTCGGGTCGAGCGACCCTAACTTTGCCTATGAATGCCCCGAAGCCATGGCGGAACTCTGGATCCGCTATGGCATCGAAATGGGCATCGTCTTCCCGCTGAACTCGGTCGATTCCTGCCGCTTCTACGTCCGCTACGACGGACAGCGCTGCGATCTTTCGCAGCAGGAGATCAACGAGCTCTCGATGATCACCATCCACGCCTTCGACGTGTTCGATCGTCTGCGCCGTGCCGAACTTGCGACACCTGCAACGTTGTCGGCTCGCGAGCTGGAAGTCGTGCGCTGGACTGCGCAAGGTAAGACCTCGGTGGAAATCGGCCAGATCCTTTCGCTGTCGGATCATACGGTCAACGCCTACATGACCAACGCGATCCGCAAGCTCGACTGCGTCAACCGCACCCAACTCGTCGCCAAGGCCATCCGCCTCAAGCTCATCACCTGATATCGGGCGCCCGCCCCGTGGCGAACGCGTGGCGTCGGCCCCGACCGCCTCAGCGGTCGAGCACGCCCCTGAGTTCCACCATGTTGGAACGCACCCTCAGCACATAGAAGCCCATGGTCGAGAGGTGGTTCGGCATGATCCAGCCGTCCTCGCGACCGTTGGAGATGATCGCCGGCTGGATGCGCAGGGCGGCCTGCAACTGCCTTTCCATGTCTGCCCACACCGTGGTCAGATTTCGCTCGCGGATCACGTTGCTGAAATCCGCGCGGATCGCCTGCAGCACCGCATACTGCGCATAGAGCTGACCGAAGGAGAACCAGAAGCGGTCGTCGGCACGCGTGTCAAACCAACCGCCGTTATATTCTTCCGAGCGGCGACGAAGGATGTCCGAGGTGTTGCCGAGGTCGCTCGCCATCCGGTCGAGCAACTGCACGAGGTTGTCCGCGCGCGCGTCGAACACGGCATTGCACTGTCCGAGATCGGTATTGAACTTCCGCCAGCTGTTGATCGCGGCGCGATAGTAGCTCGGTGTCGGCGTCTTCAGGCCGAACGGGCTCAGTCCGAAGTACCAGGTATATTCGTCGAACTGGATATTGCCGCGCGCTTCCTGCAGGTCGCTGTTGATGCCGGACGTACCTCGCGCGCGGCCGAGATTGTCGGCAAGCTCGATCGCCAGCCGCCGCACGACCTGGTTTACGCCGCGCTGGAAGGAGGCCTTGTTGTCGAAGAACGGCGTATTGTCCCAGTCCATGCCGAACAGGCCGAGCTTGTAGGCAAGCGTGGAAGAGATCCAGACATTCTGGTTGACGTTCTTGTCGGTGAGGTCGGCGACAATGGTGACGGCGGCCGAGTCCTGGCAGGTGCCGGGCGCCGCAGCGATCGGCTGACCGGCCGGCTCGACGCGCTCGGAGAACTTGTAGGCCTGAGCGAATTCCGTATCGAAACCGTGCCACGCCTGCGTCCGCCACAGGAACTGGCCGTAGAACGCGATGATGCCGAGAAGCAGAAGCAGGAGCGGCCCCTTGATCAGCCAGTTGCGACGCTGGTACCAGCCGTGCGCCGCCAGAAACGGCCACAGCAGCCCTGCCACGACCAGCCCGATGCCCCGCCCGATGGCGGCGAAGACGCGCTGGAAGAACGCGGTGATCGAATCAAGCATGGGGGGCGGCTCCTATGGCGTAGAGACGGTTGCGCAAACGGTTCTTGTCTTGGAGATAAGTGGTTGTCAGGCGCGAGACAACATAGTCCCGGAAAGTTTCCGGAAAGGTGTCGTAATCGGCGTAGAAGCCCTGCTTGTCAAAGATGAAGCGCGAAACGAAATCGCTTGGATTGAAATGCGCGATCAACCGGTTGGTGAGCCACTGGTCGGGATGGTCGGCCTGCGCCCGCACAACGAGGAATCGCCGGTCGGCCGGCACGTCGGCCATGCGGATATTGCCGGTCGAAGCCACCTGTCGGATCATCTCCTGCAGGAACGGATAGGTACCGTCCTCTGCGATCCGCGAAGCGTTGCGCTGCGCCCAGGTTTGCAGCCATACGGCGTCGAGGCGCGAAAGGTCGGCCTCGGGTTCCAGGTCGCGGACAAGCGCGATCAGCGCCATCTCGGCACGGTGCCGGAACAGCCCGGACTGTTCGACCCAGCTTGCGCGCGGCAGCTCGATACGCCCGGTCCTGGCGAGGAAATCGAACACCTTCTCGCGGTCGTTGATCGGAATATAGCTGACCTGCCAAGGCCGCGAGCGGCGGAAACCCGGCGCGGAGGGATCGCAGATCACCGTGGTGATGCGGTCATCGACAAACACGTAGACACCACCGAAATGATTGGCCCAGAAGGCATCGTGGCGGAATACCAGCTTGTCCGGCACCAGCACGTTCTGGCGGATGTCGCCGGTAAGCTTCGCCAGTTCCACCATCCGGTTCAGGAGCGCGTCGTCGCGCCAGGCATCCGGCTCGGTCTGGACCCGGTCGGCAAGCTGGCGCAGTTCCGCCGCCTTGCCGAGCACGTCCTCCGCCGACAGCACCTTGAAATGCACCTCGTTGATCGACAGCAGATCCTCGAGCGTCCGCACCTCCGCGACGGTATCCTCGATCTCGCCGTAGATCGCGTCCTTGATGGTGATAGCGTTGATCGCCCGGGCGTTGGCGGTGAAGAACTCGTGCATCAGCCCGGCGGTATTGGAGAAGCTGGTGTGCACGACCGGCAGGTTCTCCTGCTCCGGCGTCATGATGATGAAGCGCCGGTTGACCCGGCCCGGATCGAGATAGTCCTGGTCGCCGAGCTCGGCCGCCACCTGCGGCGAGAACCCGGTCATGTCGATGTCGAATTCGGTAAGCGTCGTCGGCTTCAGTCCGAACCCCACCATAGCCTTGTTGTAGCGGGCGACGAGATGCGGCTCGGCGATCGTCAGCAACCGCCCGTAGATCAGTTCGGCTTCGAGAAGGCGGTTCATACTTCCCAGCGCCCTTCCCGCTTCATCGCCTCAATCTCGGCCACCGCCCGCTCCCGCTGCTTCTCGCGCCGGATGATCTCGGCGACGGCCGCATCATCGGACTTGTCGGCATAGCGGAATTCACTGTCGGCGTAGCGGTTGATCTCCTGCAGCACCATGTCCATCGTGATCGGGCCGCGCAGCGCCTCGATCATCGCCTTCTTCTCATCGTAGGGCTTGTGCAGGAAGACGTCGGGTGAGGCGAACCACTCGTCCGGCAGTTCCACGTCCATCGCCCTCATCTTGATCGCGTCGGTGATGTTCTTGATCGCCCGTCCCGTGAAGCGCGGCTCGGCGAGCTTGATCTCGTGCAGGTAGGCACCGATGTCGGCGAGCGTCTCGATCCGTCCTCTCGTCTTCTCAAACCGCTCCCAGACGGCCGCCAGACCTTCCTCCTGCGGCCGGCTGTGCTGCTGATAGGACGCCGCCACCGCCCGCTTGATCTCCTGGTCGGCATAGAGTGCGTGATCGCCGAGCGGGATCGAATGGTTCTTCCCGATCAGCAGCGCGAAGATGTCGACGTAATCATTCTCCGTCTGCGGCCCGTCCACCAGCCAGCGGGCGCCGGCGCGCTGGCGCAGCGCGTCATCGACGTTTTCCGGAAAGTTGGAGAACATGCCGAAGGTGGCATTGCCGCGGACGACGGTCGAGGCGCCGGCAAAGCTTTCCATCAGCACGGCAGTCACCTCGTGCTGTCCCGAAGACGCCCGATCGTCCGAGCGCTTGGCCGTCACCTGGTCGACGTCGTCGATCGTACCGAAGCCGATCGCCCTGGGATTCAGCACATTGGTGACGAATTCCTTGCAGTTCTGTCCCGACTTGCCCTGATAGGACGAGATCTGGTCGACGCCGAAATTCTCATAGTGGAAGGCGTATCCCGCCATCTCACAATAGTCGTTGAGAAGACCGGCGATCATCTGGATCAGCGTGGTCTTGCCTGTACCCGGCATGCCGTCACCGATGAAGGTGAACAGGAAGCCGCCGAGTTCGACGAACGGGTTCATCTGCCGCTCGAAGTCGTAGGCCATCAGCATCTTGGCGAGCTTGATCGACTGGTATTTGGCAATGTGGTTGCCGACCACCTCCTCCGGCTTCCTGAAGGTCATCGTCAGCGGCTTGCGCCGCGCGCCCGCCGCCACGTCGAAGCCATCGAGCGTAAAACCGTCCGCCTCGATGCGGATATGCGTCGTCTCGAAGGCGGAAAGGCCCGTGAATCGACCTTTCCGGGCGATCAGCCCGTCGATCGCCACCCGCGCAAAGGCCCGCGCCCGCATGACGAGCGCCGTGTCGTCGCCGGCTCCCGCCACCGCCGCATCCAGGCCGGCAATCAGGCTCTTCAGCGCATCCTGCGGCGTATCGAACAGGAAATCCGGCTCTCTTGTATCGTTCGCCGGTTCGCTCTCGCCGGTCAGCGTGGAGAGCAGATAGGCCGAGAACGTGAAGGCCGAGATATAGGCAGAGGCGGAAAGCAGCGCCTTGAACTGCTCGGCATCGGCCCCTGCCAGCGGCGAGGAGAGATTACGCGCCTGCAACTGTTCGAGGTTCGTCTGCCGGGCAAAGACGTCGGAAACCGCCAGCGCCACCTGAGCCCCGCGTCGCGCCCGGTAGAGCACCGCGTGCTGCTGCGGCGAGAGCATCGGATCGGACGCCCGAACCAACTGGATCGTCTTCGAAAGCTCCACCTCGCGGGTGCGCTTGACCGAACCGGTCGTGACCGTCGGCACGAACCGCCGTCCGGTACCGGCAAGCGACGCCCCCTGCCCCTCGCCATGATCGAGTACCACCGCACGCGTGACGAGGCCTTGCGCCACCGCCAGATGTTTGGCGATTTCGTCCTCGTGGATGGTGGTCAGCCCGGCATTCAGTCCGCTCATCCTTCAGACCTCGCTCACCACGTTGCTGCCAGAGATCACGTGGACCTTGTAATTGCCGAAGATCGCCGCCGCCTCGCCCGAGGCATAAAGCGCCTGATAGGCGTCGTGCGGCACCAGGGCGTGTTTCTCATAGGTGGAAACACCCATACGCGCCGCCTCCAGATCACCGGTCTCGATGTGGAATTCCTGCATCGCCGGCGTCGAGGAGAAGAAGCCCTTCACCGCCGGCCGCTCGGCCTTGGAAAACACTTCCTGCATTGTCCAGGTCAGCACCCATGCGTTCTCCGGCTTGCGCACCCGTGATAGGATATCGTTGACCCGCGCATTGTTCTCGGTGATCCCGGCGGCATAGAGAGGACCTAGCACCATGCGGTTGAGCTGCTTGGGATGCAGCGTCTCGAAATCCTTGTCCAGATTGCCGATCACGGTGGCCGGCGTCAGCGAATAGGCGCCGTTCTTGCCGGCGAAATCGTCGAACCGGGCGGCGAGTTCCGGATTGAGCAGACCGCCAACCGGCAGCGGAATATCGACATCCGGGTTGAGCTTGCCATCCGGCGTTACCAGCAGCTTGGCGACATTTGGCGACGAATCCTCGATGCCCGCCGCATAGATCATCGGCAGCGTGCTGGTGCCGTCGAACACCGCCCACGTCACGACATAGTAGGGGCGCCGGGTCTTTTCGTTGACCGTCACCCGCACGGTCTCGGGAAGGACATAGGGCGAGAAGATCTCGCCGCGACCGATCTGTTCCAGATAGATCCGCTCGGCCATCTGCGTCTGCAGCGCCGCGGGGAACTCCTTCTGCCTGAGGATGAAGTCGACAATCTCGGACCTCAGCGACTTGGCGTCCGGAATGGCCGAAAGCCGTTTCTCCGCCGTGCCGCGATCGCTCTCCAGCTCGAGAACGTTCTGGTAGACCGGAAATCCGCTCTCGGCGCGCGAGATGCGGAACTGTTCGGTGAAGCCGATCCGGTTTTCCCAGCAGGCGAAGGAATTCTTCAGCCGCTCTACGTACGGCAGGATCAGTCCACCCGCCGGCCCCATCGCCGGCAGGGTGATGTCCGGATCGGAAAGATAGATCTCCAGCCCTCCGAGCGCGGACCGGATGGCGTTGAAGTATTGGGAGACAGCGGGATTGGCGGTCGGAGCATTCATCGGACGCACCCCGATTGTTGCGGCCCCTCATCCAGCTGCCACGAGTCCCTTCTCCCCGCAAGCGGGGAGAAGGGACTCGTGGCGCTGTCAGCACTCCACCTTAGACGTATAGCATAACCGGCGCTCCATCCCCCTTCTCCCCGTTCAACGGGGAGAAGGTCCCGGCAGGGGGATGAGAGGCAGGCTCCCCGCTCGACCATGACCGAAAGCGATCTCATCACGCCTTCACGTAGTTCGCCGAATTGTGCTTGTCGATCACGGCCTGGAAGCGGCGGGCGAAGGCTTCGTCGGCGAGCTTCTTGCGCCGCTGGATGTCCTGGGTGGCAAGCATGTTCTTCTCGTGCAGTTCCAGAAGATCGCCGATATGGGTCTGCGCCGCCGCGCCGATGCCGGCCATGGTCTCCTCCGCCGCAGTGTCCACCTGACTGCCGAGCGTGTTGATCCGGTGCGCCACCTCCTGCTGCGCCGCCGTCTTCAGCGAATCCTCCAGCGCCTTGTAGAGCACGATACGCTGTTCCGTATCGATGGTCAGCTTGTTGATCAGCGTGTTTTGTGCCGCGATCTGGTTGTTCAGCGAATCCACGAAGGTCTGGAACATCGAGGTATAGCGTTCCAGCGTCTGGCTCTCGGCCAGCAATTCCTGTTCCTTCGCCTGTGCCTGATTGTATTCGGTGGCGAGCTTCGAACGTTCAGCCTCAAGCGCCGTGCGCTCCGACTGGTCGGTCGAGGCGGCCATCTTGTTCTCGATATCGAGCAGCATCGGGTTCAGCGCCTCGATCCGCTTCTGCGTTTCTTCCAGGCTTGCGATCGTGCCCTTGCGGCGTTCGATCACCTGCACGAGGCTCGCCTCGGATGACTTGTAACGCTGGTCGAGCACGGCGCGCTGATCCTTGAGGATGCCGACGATCGTGTCCGACTTCGACAGCAGTTCCTGCAGGTTGGCGGCGAGCGACATGTTGCGCACCCGCTCGGTACGCATCCGTTGCGCCTTCTGCTTGGAGAAGATGCCGATGAACTTCTCGTAGCCGGTATAGGTCTTCATGCTCTCGAATTCGGAGCCGAACACGTTGGTGGCGTCCTCCAGCCCGATGATCAGGTCGGCGATGTTCGCCTCCATCACCTTCTGCTGATTGAGGACATCCTGGATGCGCGCGTTCTCGATGTCGAAATTGGTATCGCCGAGTTTCGTGTCAGCCTTGGCGAACTGCTCGAGGACCTGTCCGGAATGCTCCAGTCTGGTCTTCATATCGCTGACGATGCCGCGGGTCTTTTCGATTTCCTGATCGAAGGATTGAAGCGCTGCCATCCTGTTCGTCTCCCTGACCTATGCAAACCCTGCCGGTTTCTGTTCCCTTCCGCGACCTTATCGCAATTCAGTGATTTGAGAACTGCCGAGCGAACGGATCGAAGAAAAATGCAAGGTTGATATGGAGATGCGACCAAGACCTGCAAGAATATGCGAACAAAAAAACCGGAGCGTCGAACGCTCCGGTTTTCATTGATGTAGTCGGAAAATGATCAGAGGCCGAGTTCGGCGATCTGTGCATCGAGCCGCTCGCGAGCCTTCTTCGGCAGCTTGCCGGTCTTGATCGCGTCGAGGTTGGCCGGGCTTCCCTCGCCGACGACAACCAGTGCGACCATGCCCATGCCGAGATGCGGCGTGCACTTGATCACATAGGCGCCTTCCTTATCGACGGTGACCTTGAGTTCCTTGTTCATCTTGCCTTCGACGAGCTCGACACCGTCCGGCACCATGCCCTTGGTATAGGCGGCATCATGGCCCTTGTCGGTCGGCACGAAGGTGATGGTGTCCCCGACCGCGGCCTTGATGGCAGCCGGCTCAAAGACCATCGCAGAACCGTCGGTCCCTTTGTTGAGCATCTTCACTTCGATGTCGGCCGCGAGAACCGGAAATGCGAAAAGGCTGCCGATGACGGCGGCGCCGGCGAAACGAGTGATCCTGTTCAACATACTTGTACTCCAGAGCTGAAATGACACGGACACCTCTCGGGTGCTTCGAGGGCAGTCGTACGCCCGCACCCGGCTCACCTCTTTGACCACGATCAAATTTCCGAAGAACGCTCATGCGGCAAGCCGCCGCAGATAAGGGCTCGACCGACAGTTTTCGCCACTCGCATCACGTCGCAAACCGGACCTTGGATTCGACGCAAACGCACCTATCGCCCTTGCAAATCTGCTCTATAGGTGCTGACTTGGGATCATTAAAAAACTGGGAGCTTCTGCCATGATCAATTCCTCATTCCATCGCCTGTCGCTTGCTGTCGCCGCTTCGGCGCTCATGCTTTCGGCGGCGCCCGTCCGGGCTGCCGATCCCGAAAGTTGCACGACGGTTCGCTTCTCCGACGTCGGCTGGACCGACATCACCGCGACTACCGCCACCGCTACCGTCATTCTGAAGGCGCTCGGATATGAGCCGACCACCACGGTCCTCTCCGTGCCGGTCACCTACTCGTCGCTGAAGAACAAGGACATCGACGTCTTCCTCGGTAACTGGATGCCGACCATGGAAGCCGACATCGCCCCCTACCGCGAAGAGAAGTCGGTCGAAACCTTTGGCCCGAACCTGGAAGGCGCGAAGTATACGCTCGCCACCAATGCCAAGGGCGCCGAGCTCGGCATCAAGGACTTCGCTGACATCGCCAAGCACGCGGATGCACTGGAAGGCAAGATCTACGGCATCGAGCCGGGCAATGACGGCAACCGCCTGATCATCGACATGATCGACGCCAACAAGTTCGATCTCGGCCAGTTCGAGGTTGTCGAATCCTCCGAACAGGGCATGCTCGCCCAGGTCGCCCGCGCCGAACAGGACGGCCAGCCGATCGTCTTCCTCGGCTGGGAACCGCATCCGATGAACGCCAACTTCAAGCTGACCTACCTGTCGGGTGGCGATGACGTCTTCGGCCCCAACTTCGGCGGTGCGACGATCTACACCAACACCCGCGCCGGCTACACCACCGAGTGCCCGAACGTCGGCAAGTTCGTCACCAATCTGAAGTTCTCGCTGCAGATGGAAAACGAGATCATGGGCAAGATTCTGAATGATGGACAGGACGCCGAGGTGGCCGCCACGGAATGGCTGAAGGCCAACCCGACCGCCATCGAGCCGTGGCTCGCCGGCGTCACCACCAAGGATGACGGCGACGGTCTCGCCGCCGTGAAGGCCGCTCTCGGCCTCTGATCCCTTCAATGAATCGGCCCGCACGGAGAGGTCGGGGACTTCCGTGCGGGCGCTGAACTATTTGTTCCGCGCATTTCGGGGACGTGCATGAATTTTCTTACCGAGTACAAGATCCCGATCGGGGCAACATCGAAACAGCTGGTTGAGTGGCTGACCACCAACCTCAAGCTGCTCTTCGACGTCATCGCCGCGATCCTTGACGCCTCGATCGACGCGATGCTCTTCGTGCTGCAGGCGCCCTACCTCAAGGGCTCCGGGTTCGAAGCTTTCTATCCGCTGTTCATGATTGTCGTCTTCACCGGGATCGCCTGGCTCATCCGCCGGTCCGTCGGCGTTGCGCTGTTCACGCTGTTCGGCTTGCTGTTGATCTATAACCAGGGCTACTGGAAAGAAACGATGGAGACGCTGGCACTGGTGCTTGCCTCCACCGGGGTATCGATGGTCGTCGGCGTGCCGATCGGCATTGCCTGTGCCCGTCGCCCTTGGCTTTATGCCGGTGTACGCCCCGTGCTCGACCTGATGCAGACCATCCCGACCTTCGTGTATCTGATTCCGGCGCTGATCCTGTTCGGCCTCGGCATGGTTCCGGGCCTGATCGCCACCGTTATTTTCGCCATTCCCGCGCCGATCCGCCTGACCCGGCTTGGTATCATCTCCACCCCGCCCTCACTGGTGGAAGCCGCCGTCGCCTTCGGCGCGACACCGACCCAGGTTTTGCGCAAGGTGGAACTGCCCTTTGCCCTGCCGCAGATCATGGCAGGCCTTACCCAGACCATCATGCTGTCGCTGTCTATGGTGGTGATCGCCGCCCTCGTCGGCGCCAACGGCCTCGGCGTACCGGTGGTCCGTGCCTTGAACACCGTCAACATCGCCCGTGGCTTCGAAGCCGGACTTTGCATCGTCATCGTGGCGATCATTCTTGACCGCATGTTCCGCATCCCCGGCGCAGGAGACGACGCATGACCGACGCTGTGATCTTCGACAATGTCGACATCGTGTTCGGCGACAATCCGCAAGCTGCGCTGCCCTTGATCGACAAGGGCAAGACACGCGACGAGATCGGCGCGGAGACCGGCCTGGTGCTGGGCGTTGCCGGCGCCTCGCTGGCCGTGAAGGAAGGGGAGATCCTCGTGCTGATGGGTCTTTCCGGCTCCGGCAAGTCCACGCTGCTGCGCGCCGTCAACGGCCTCGCGCCTGTCGTTCGCGGCAATGTCAGCATCAGGACCGCCACTGGCCCTGTCGATCCCTACAAGGCTTCCGCCGCCGCACTGCGCGACCTGCGCATGCACACCGTCTCGATGGTGTTCCAGCAGTTCGGTCTCCTGCCCTGGCGCACGGTCGCCGAGAATGTCGGCTTCGGTCTCGAACTCGCCGGCGTTCCGGAAGCCGAACGGCGCAGGACCGTCGCCGAGCAACTTGAGCTCGTCAACCTGTCGAAATGGGCCGACCGCAAGGTCAACGAACTGTCGGGCGGCATGCAGCAGCGCGTCGGTCTGGCCCGCGCCTTCGCCACCGGCGCGCCGATCCTCCTGATGGACGAGCCGTTCTCGGCTCTCGATCCGCTGATCCGCACCCGCCTGCAGGACGAGCTGCTGGAATTCCAGTCTCGGCTGAAGAAGACCATCCTGTTCGTCAGCCACGATCTCGACGAGGCCTTCCGCATCGGCAACCGCATCGCCATCATGGAAGGCGGACGCATCATCCAGTGCGGTACGCCGCAGGACATCGTCAAGAATCCGGCCGACCAGTACGTCGCCGATTTCGTCCAGAACATGAACCCGATCACCATGCTGACCGCCGGCGACATCATGGCGCCGGGCATCGCCGCCAGCCAGGGCGCCGTCAGCGGCACCGCGAAGCCGCAGACGCCATTGGTCGACGTGCTCGACGCTCTGGCGCGACAACCTGGCACGATCGGCGTGGTTGACAACGGATCTATCATCGGCACGATCAGCGCCCAGGAAGTGATTGCAGGGCTGACGCGGCATCGGCGCAAGGAACCGGTCTGAGGCCGTTTCCTGTCCGGCCGTCGAGGCCGGGAGAAATACGATGAACGATAAGCCTTCTGTGATTCGCGAGACCGACGACGAGGCGCGCCGGCTCGCCCGGGTACTGGTTCGTGCCGCGCGCTACGTAGCCCTCGCCGTGATCGATCCCGATACAGGCTTTCCCTACGTCAGCCGAGTGCTCGTTGCGACAGACAGCGATGGTGCGCCGGCTATCCTCGTCTCCAACCTCTCGGCTCATACAAAGGCGCTTTCGGCTGATACGCGCTGCTCGCTGTTGGCTGGAGAGCCCGGCAAGGGTGACCCGCTCGCCCATCCGCGCATAAGCGTCCAGTGCGTCGCTGAAGCGGTCGAGCGAGACAGCGACGTCTACAAACGCCTGCGCACCCGTTTCATCACCCGTCATCCGAAGTCGAAACTCTATATCGACTTCCCGGATTTTCGTTTCTATCGCCTCGTGCCGCAGGGAGCGAGCCTCAACGGCGGCTTCGGCAAGGCTTATATCCTGCCGGCCGAAGACCTGATGATCACGGGTTACTCCGAGACCGACTTCGCCGGACGGGAAGAGGAGGCACTGCAAGAATTAGTGGTTCGGGTGCCCGATATCGCCGAACGGCTGGCCGGGCAATTGGGTGGCCTGTCACCGAAGAAATGGCGGATTTGCGGCCTGGACGCAGCCGGAATCGACCTGATTTCAGGGGATTCCGCCCTGCGTTGGGAGTTTCAGCACCCTGTTCGACGCTTGGAGGATGTATATTTAGGCTTGCCTAATTGAGCATACTCGATACCTTAAATTTAGGCATATACAATCTGGTACCGCTTGGTACACTTTCGACATTCGCCACACATGTTATAAGTAGCCAATCCCGGTGGGCGGGGGGGCGGTATTTTTGGGGAAGAATGGGGTATGAATACCAAGACTTTATCGGAGCAGTCGACGGCGGCTGCCAGCCTTCTTTCAGCTATGGCCAATCCTAAGCGCCTGATGATCCTTTGCAGCCTCGTCAAGGGCGAGGTGCCTGTCGGGGTTCTTGCGCAGCAGGTCGGCCTGAGCCAATCGGCACTTTCTCAGCATCTGTCCAAGCTGCGCGCGCAGAAGCTCGTCAAGACGCGGCGCGATGCACAGACGATTTATTATTCCAGCAATTCCGAATCCGTCATCAAGATTCTCGATACCCTGGAAGACATCTACTGCCAGCCGGAAGCCAACCGTTCTGCAGCATGAACGCCGCGCTGCCATGGCAGCAGCCAAGCGGGAGGAGACGACGGATCACCGATCCGGCGTACGCTTTTGGCATATTGAATGATATAACCTGCGGGTGAGGCCGGCGGATCGATGATCCGCCGGCCCTTCTTTTGTTGCATCGCTGCCACAAGGCGTGCCTGTTCCTGTTCTGAAGAAACAGGCAGGACATCTCCGACTGCTCCCATCACCGCGGCCGGAAGCATCCATGATGTTTGCTGATGCCGCCTTGACGGCCTCTGGCGCCCTGATAATTTGGATTAGACGCTCAAAATATTTGGCACGCGTACCACCTACCAATCGGGGCTCGGCCGCCGCCCCATCCTCACAAGAACGGCTGGAGAGGGTTTCGATGTCCACCCGCCTGAACACCAGGACGAAAGGCCTGCGCGCCTTCCGCGATTTCAGAGAGGAGCCGCGGCCGTTCATCGACGCCAAGGATATGTACTACACCCCCGATAACAGGTGCCGATGATGAATGTCTGAGCTTGCAGGCAGAGGTCTCCGCCTTGCGGGAATCGACGCCTCGAAATCGCGAACCGGGAACGCTGGGAAGGCCGGTTTCGCGAGCCGGGCGGGAAAGTCCGCCGGCACACCGATATCGGCGCAGGCCGTAAATAGGCCGCGTCACGACCGGAAAAATCCGGCGCATATCGAAGGAAACACAAGGAGAGAAGATCATGAAACTGAAGCTGCTGGCAGGCACATCCGCCGCCTTCCTCGCAATCGCCCCCCTCGCCCACGCCGATATCGTCATCGGCCTGATGGCGCCTCTGACCGGCCCGGTCGCCGCCTATGGCGAGCAGGTCAAGCACGGCGCGGAAGTCGCCGTCGAGGAAATCAACAAGAAGGGCGGGGTCAACGGCGAGAAGCTCGTCCTCAAGCTCGCCGATGACGCCGGCGAGCCCAAGCAGGGCGTTTCGGCCGCCAACCAACTCGTCGGCGACGGCATCCGCTTCGTCGTCGGTCCGGTGACCTCCGGCGTCGCCATCCCCGCATCCGACGTGCTGGCCGAGAACGGCGTGCTGATGGTCACCCCGACCGCCACCGCGCCCGACCTCACCACGCGCGGCCTGACAAACGTCCTGCGCACCTGCGGCCGCGATGACCAGCAGGCCGAAGTCGCCGCCAAGTATGTTCTCGACACGCTCAAGGACAAGAAGATCGCCGTGATCCACGACAAGGGTCAGTACGGCAAGGGCCTGGCTGACGCCTTCAAGGCAACCCTCAACGCCGGTGGCGTTACCGAAGTCTTCTATGACGGCCTGAATGCCGGCGACAAGGATTTCAGTGCCCTCACCTCCCGCCTGAAGTCCGAGAACGTCGAGGTCATCTACTTCGGCGGCTACCATCCGGAAGGCGGCCTGCTGGCCCGCCAGCTCGCCGACATCGGCGTCAAGGCGACGATCATCGGCGGTGACGGTCTGTCCAACAGCGAGTTCTCCACCATCGGCGGTGAAGCGGCCGAAGGCTCGCTCTTCACCAACGCCTCCGACGCGCTGAAGAACGCCGACTCCAAGGCCGCTGCCGACGCGCTCGCCGCCAAGGGCATCCCTGCCGAAGCGTTCACGCTGAACGCCTACGCCGCCGTGGAAGTGCTGGCCACCGGCATCACCAAGGCCGGTTCGGCCGACGACGCCGATGCCGTTGCCGCCGCAATCAAGTCCGGCGAGGCAATCCCGACCTCGATCGGCGCCCTCACCTACGGCGAATCCGGCGACCTCACCTCGCCGGCCTTCTCCATGTTCAAGTGGGAAGGCGGCAAGATCGTCGCGGTAGAGTAATCAGCCTCACAAAGAAAAGCGGCCGGAAACGGCCGCTTTTTTTATTCCATTGCTGAAGTTCATCGGTTTCAATGGAGCCCGAACAGGCCCAGCAGTTCCTCGCGGTGACGCACGAAGGCCGGTGCGCTACGGTCGCGCGGCCGCGGCAGATCGATATCGATCAGCTTGGGCTCGCCGCCCTTTTCCCGCGGCAGGATCAGGATTCGGTCCGCCAGATAAATGGCCTCTTCCAGGTCGTGAGTGACGAGCACGGTGGTCACGTCCTCGTCGTGCCAGATGCGCGCAAGCTCCTGCTGCATGCTGATCTTCGTCATGGCATCCAGCGCACCGAGCGGTTCGTCGAGCAGCAGGATTTCCGGCTGGACCGCCAGCGCACGGGCGATGCCGACCCGCTGCGCCATGCCGCCTGACAGTTGCCGGGGATAAGCAGTCTCGAACGGCTGCAGGCCGACGAGTTCGACATAGCGCTTCGCCCGCGCGCGCGCCTCCTCGCGTCCCAGGCCCTGCGTCTCCAAGCCGAAGCCGACATTGTCGAGAACGGTCAGCCACGGCAGCAGGCGCGGCTCCTGGAAGATCACGGCGCGTTCGGTGCCGACACCGTGAACGGCCTTGCCGTCGATCAGCACCTCCCCGTGATCCGCAGCCTCCAGACCGGCCAGAACCCTGAGCAACGTAGTCTTACCCGATCCGCTGGCGCCGACGATCGCGAGGCTCTCGCCTGATCGGATCTTAAGGTTGAGGTTCTTCAGCACCGGCAGCGGCTTGCCGTTCAGCGTGAAGGTCTTCGAGAGGTGACGTATCGTCACCTCTCCCCGGACAGCTTGTGTAATAGTCATCCGGGCAGCCTCAGTTGCTTGCGGTCGTGTCAGGCGAATAGAGGATGTCCTTCGCGGCGAGCTCACCTTCCTTGAGCTTGCCCTCGCGTACGAGCACGTCGATCCAGAACTGTAGATCGCGCTCCACCGCCTTGCCGCCGGGGCGCACGCCGTAGCCGCGGAAGTATTGTGCGATGTCCGGATTTTCACCGCGCTCCTCAAGCGCCTCGGCCAGGATCTTCCTGGTTTCTTCCGGATGTTCGCGGGCATAATCCAGCGCACGCTGCGACTGCTCGACGAAGATCTTTGCCTTTTCCGGATGCGCGTTGATGAAATCGCGGCGCAGCACGATGAAGCCTCCGGCGATGTCACCGAGGACGTCGGTGTCATCGAAGATCGCGCGAATGCCGCCGTTCTGCCTGGCGGCACCTTCGAACGTGGTCTGCCAATAGCCGAAGGCTGAAACGTCCACCTGTTTCGAACGCAGCACCTGTTCGAGCTGGGGACCCGGCACGACAATCTGGTTGGCGGCATCCGTCGGCAGGCCGACGGAATGGAGCGCTTCGCGGATCGTGTAGTCGAGATGAGCCCCGAGCGTGTTCACCGCGATGCTCTTGCCGGCGATATCCTTGACGTCCCTGATCGGGCTGTCTTCCAGCACGTAGAAGATCGACTGCACCTCGTCGTTGATGCCATTGGACGGGAAGGCAGCGACGAAATCGTTGCCTCCGATGATAGAGTTCAGAACCGCCGCCGTCGCGGCACTGCCCAGTTCGACATCGCCCGAAGCGAGCGCGATCAGCGAGGCAGGACCGCCGGTGGCGTAGCCGATATTTTCGACGGTAATCCCGGTGCCTTCGAAGTAACCGAGTTCATCCGCCAGTTCGTGAGGTGAAAGGCCGCCCTGGCTTGCGAGGTAGCGGATCTTGACCTCGTCGGCTGCGAAGGCCGTACCGCTCAAGCCGACAAGGACGGCAGCGGACAGCAGAAGTTTGTGGGCATGGAACGTCATGTCATTGTCCTTTTCGGAAGAGATTGACTGTCGGGATATCCGGTGCCGGCCGCCTCAGCGTGCCGGCTCCGACCAGCGGCATAGCCTGGCTTGCAGGAACACCAGCGCAGCATTCGCGGCGAGCCCCAGAAGGGCGAGCAGGAGAATGGCCGCGAACATCAGCGGGATCTGGAAGTTGTACTGCGCATTCATCACCTGGAAGCCGATCCCCTTGTTCGCGCCGATCATCTCGGCGGCGATCAGAAGCAGCAGCGCCGTTGTGGCCGACAGCCTGAGCCCGACGAAGATCGCGGGTACGGACGCCGGCAGAACGATGCGGCGAAAGATTGTGATCGGTCCCGCGCCATAGGTTTTCGCCATCTCGATCAGCTTATGATCCACTTCCTTGACCCCGCCGATGGTCGACAGCAGGATCGGAAACAGCGTCGCCCAGAAGATGACGAACACCTTCGAGGTTTCGCCCAGCCCCAATAGCAGGATGAAAACCGGGTAGAGTGCGAGCGCGGAGGTCTGCCGGAAGAATTGCAGGAGTGGATCGAGCGCCTGCTCCACCGCCTTCACCTGCCCCATGAACAGACCAAGCGGCACGCCCAGGACCACCGCCGCGACAAACGCGATGCCGGACCGCTGCAGACTGATACCGATGTCGTCCACCAGAGCTCCGCTTGCGATGCCCTTCCAGAGGGCGGCAACAATGGTATCAAGCGGCGGAAAGACCGAAGGATTGACCCAGCCGAGTTTGCTGGACACCTGCCACAGAAGAAGAAAACCCAGGACGAGGCCGTATCGCGACAGGATTGGCGTGAGTGGACCCGCCACACGCGGATAGAGGCTGACCAGAGGCCGCTCCCGGCCAACGAGGTTCAGGTCCGGGGCAAGCGTGTTGTTGGCGTTTTCATAGGACATCGAACACCTCATTCCGCAGCCTGGACAGCAGAGCGCGCGGCAGTCCAGCGGTTGACAGGGAACGGCAGGCCGAGATTTTCGCGGAGGGTTCGGCCTTCATAAGCGGTCCGGAACAATCCACGGCGCTGCAGCTCTGGAATGACCAAGTCAACGAAGTCATCGAGCGCGGTCGGAAGCCACGGCGGCAGAATATTGAAGCCGTCGGCCGCCTCGTTCTCGAACCATTCCTGCAGCATGTCGGCGATTTGCTCGGGCGTGCCGACGATCGTGTAGTGGCCTCTTGCGGTCGCGACCCACTGGTAGAGCTGGCGGATGGTGAAATTGCTCTCGTCGGCGATCTGGCGGATGAGCGCCTGGCGGCTCTTCATGCCTTCCGTCGGCGGCGCCGGCGGCAGCGGTCCGTCGACATCGTAGCCACGGAGATCCAGCGTGCCGCCGGTCAGTCCGTTGAGCAGGCCGACGCCGTCTTCCTCGAGGATCAGCGAGGTAAGGCGTTCGTATTTCTCTCTGGCCTCAGCCTCCGTGCGGCCGACAAAAGGCGCCACGCCCGGCATAATGAGGATATGATTGGGATCGCGACCCAGGCCCACAGCGCGGGACTTGATATCGCGATAGAACTCCTGCGCCGTCTCAATGTGCTGGTGCGCGGTGAAGATGACTTCCGCCGTGGCTGCCGCGAGCCCTCGGCCGTCGTCGGACTGGCCGGCCTGTACGATGACGGGATGACCCTGTGGCGAGCGTGAGACGTTCAGCGGCCCGCGCACCCTGAAGTGCTCGCCGCGATGATCGCTCTCGTGCAGCTTCTCGGGATCGTAGAAGACGCCCGTCTCCTTGTTGCGGATGAAGGCATCGTCTTCAAAACTTTCCCAGAGCTTCTTGACCACTTCGACATGCTCGGCAGCACGGCGATAGCGATCGGCATGCGGGAGTTGCGTTTCGCGGTTGAAGTTCTGCGCTGTAGGATCACCCGTCGTCGTCACCACGTTCCAGCCGGCGCGCCCGTCGGAAATGAGATCCAGCGAGGCAAACTTGCGCGCTGTCGTGTAGGGCTCTTCGTAGGTCGTCGACGACGTTGCGATGAAGCCGAGATTGGCGGTGAACGGAGCGAGCGCGGAAAACAGGGTGACCGGCTCGAAACCGGCGACACGTCCGTTTCCGCCTTCCCGCGCCCCGCCGAAACCGATGGCCAGATTGTCGGCGAGGAAATAGGCGTCGAAAAGACCACGCTCGGCCGTCTGGGCCAACTGCTTGTGAAATTCAAAGCTGGTGGCACCGTCAGCCGGCTGATCGGGATGCCGCCAGGCCGCAACATGCTGTCCACCACCGGGCAGGAACGCCCCCAATCTGATCTTCCGTGTCATGCCACATCCTTCCTTCTTGTGCTTCTGATCGTTCGTACGTTCAGCCTTCGGACCAGCGCGGTCCGTTTCGATGGAAGCAGCCAAGTTGCCGCTGCGGAAAACAGCCTACATTGTCTATAATTTTTATTGAGAAATTCGATTGCGTAATTTCGGCGAAGGCGCAAATAGATTTCCCGCCTCAGTCATGAACGCAAAAACAAGGCGACCGGAAGTGGTGTCGCGTGAGCACTGACACGGATCAAAAGGCGCGGGAATTCGCGCCTCGAAGCAGCTGGAGCAATCAGACATCACCCCTGGCGTAAGAATCCGCTAAGCTGCCGACCGAACCTGTATCGAAGAGACTGCCATGCCCGAGATCGTCCGCATCGAAAACGACACCCTCGCTGTCGAGGTTTCCTCGCTCGGCGCCGAGATGCAGTCGCTGACGGACAAGGCCGGCCGGTCCTACCTGTGGAACGGTGACCCGGAGTGGTGGTCGGGGCGCTCGCCCATCCTCTTTCCAATTGTCGGCAAGGCACCGGACGACGTGGTGAAGATCTCCGGCAAGCCCTATTCGATGAAGCAACACGGCTTCGCCCGCCGCAGCGAGTTCGCCCTTGCCGAAACCGGCCCCGGCTTCTGCCGCCACCGGCTCGTCGCCAGCGACGAAACCCGCGCCGTCTACCCGTTCGACTTTGCGCTGGACCTTGAGCACCGTCTCTCCGGCCCGACGCTGACGGTGACCGCTACGGTCATCAACAACAGTGACACGTCCATGCCCTACGGCATCGGCTTCCACCCCGCCTTCCTCTGGCCGCTTTCCGGCGGCGAGAGCCGTCCGCACATCATCATCCTCGACAATGGCGGGGAACCGCCGCTGATCCGTCTGTCGAACGGCCTCATCTCGCCCGAACGCCACCCCTCTCCGTTTAGCAAGGGCCGGCTGGTGCTCGACCGTTCGCAATTCGAAGCCGACGCGATGATCTTTCCCGAAGGCGCCGGCGAGGGCCTTACTTACGGTGTCGAGGACGGACCGGCCCTGCGCTTCCGCTTCCAGAACCTGCCGAACCTCGCGATATGGCAGAAACCCGGCGCCCCCTTCGTCTGCATCGAGCCCTGGCATGGCATGGCGGCCCATGCCGACGGCACTGCCGAACTGGTGGAACGCCCCTTCACCGCCGCGCTGGCTGACGGAGAAAACGCACAATATGGATTCACGGTCGCGATAGAGGAATAAGACAATTCTCTACTGCGTGGTGACAGTCCCTGTCCGGTAATTCAGCGCAACAGGGATAGATACATCAGGAACGTATTCTGCATTTCACATCACGGTCGTCCGAAATAGACTGCCAGCACCCGCACATACATTGAAAAAGCGTTCCCTCGGTGCTCGCATCCCCGCGATTTCCGCCACTTGCCCAACCCGACAAACCACTACACTCTGACATGGCAAATAACATCCAGAGGGGAAGCTAGTATGTGCAATCATTGCGTCATCGAGAATGTGAAGCGGAACATGCTGTCGCGACGCTCCCTGTTCAAGGGCATGGCGGTGGCAGGCGCCGCAGCCCTGGGCAGTAGCGCGGCAACGCCGGTACTGGCGCAGCAAAGTGCCAGCAAAGTCGTCGACTTGACCCATGCCTATGACGGATCCTTCCCGACCTTCGACGGCAATCCGGGCATCGAATACGAATGGGCGGTCGAAATGGCCAAGTCCGGATATCAGCTTCACAAGCTGACGATCTACGAACACACCGGCACGCATATCGACGCGCCGCTCCATTTCAGCGCCGATGGCAAGAGCGTCGACCAGATCGAACCGGAAAAGCTCGTAGCTCCGCTGGCGATCATCGATATCACCGACCGCGCGAAAGAGGACGCCAACGCCACCGTGGAGGCCGCCGACATCGAGGCCTGGATCAGCGCCAACGGTGAGCTGCCGTCAGGTGCCATTGTGGCGCTTCGCTCCGGCTGGGCCAAGAAGGTCACGGACCCGTCCTTCCGTAACGATCCGGCCGGTAACTTCGCATTCCCCGGCTTTGGCAAGTCGGCAACCGACCTGCTGCAAACGCTCGACGTTGCAGCCATCGGCGTCGACACGCTTTCCCTCGATCCGGGTAACTCCGCCGATTTCGCAGTCCACAATTCGTGGCTGCCGGCTGGCCGTTACGGGATCGAAGGTCTGAACAACCTCGAGGAACTGCCGGTCAAGGGTGCCACCATCGTCGTCGGCGCGCCGAAGCACCGCGGCGGCACCGGCGGCCCGGCCCGCGTGCTCGCACTGGTTTGAGGACGTTGAACCGATGGCAGTCGTTCCCCTGTTGAGCGATGAGGAGGCGAGCGCGGAAGCGCTCGCCGTCTTCAACGATATCCGCGAACGTCGCGGCACCGACTACGTCAACAATTTCTGGCGCGTTCTCGGCAATGATCCGGATCAGCTTCGATCTGTCTGGGAGAGGCTGCAGGGGGTCATGGCACCGGGCGCTCTCGATCCCCTAGTCAAGGAACTGATCTACATCGCGGTCTCCACCGCCAATGGCTGCGGATATTGCATCCATTCCCATACGGCTTCGGCAAAGGCCAAGGGCATGACGCCCGAGATGCATGCCGAACTGCTTTCCGTGATCGCCATGGCCAGCCAGACCAACGCGCTTGCGACGGCCCTTGGCGTCCCTGTCGACGACCGGTTCGAGGTCGCCGGGACAACTCAGCCGGCACGGTAACAACCGCCGGCTCGGTGCTGGGCCCCATTCCCTTGCACCATAGCGATTCTCAACCTATCGTGCAGGGGCATGAGCGCAGCCGAGGGTGGGAGCGGATCACAGCTTCCGGCCCGGTTGATCACCGCAGCAGCCCATGACCGCCATGCCGCTGACATAAGGTCACCGGCATCGGATCAGCGGGCAGGTCCCATGAGGAGAACTCCATGGTCGACCCGGTCCAGCGTATTTCAAGCAGCAACACATCGATGCCAACCCACGTCGGCAATTCTCTTTCCATCGGTTCAGAGGCCTACAACGCCTGGATCGCCGCCCGGCAGGCAAGAATCAACCAGGACCTGCTCGACCTCGAGAAGGCAGCCAGGGAGGAACTCGCCCGCCGCAAGGCGGAAGAGGAAGAGGCCTCAACCGACGAAGAGACGCACGCCCGGCAGAGTGCCGACCCGTTCGTTGAATGGAGCGAGGTCGAAGATACGGAGCAACCTCAGACCCTGTCGGGCGAGAGCCCTCGCATCGGCACACACAACTTCGATGAGGACACGCCCTTCGGCGAGCGCGTCGCCATCGTCTGACGCATCGGCCGGAACTCGACCAACAGCTTGCCCCTGCCATAGCGGGGGACCACAACTGTGACCGCCGTCTCGGGCTGGTCGTCCAGGCTCACGGCCCTTCCCCTTTCCCCTGACGTGTCGCTACAGTGGTGGCGCTGTCAGAATCGGGAGGGAACCATGAGCACCTTGGAGCGCCGCATCGACCAGGGCGTGGGCCGCGAGCCCGCCGACATCGTTCTGAAGGGTGGCCGCTTCTTCGATCTCGTCACCGGCGAACTCGTCGCCTCCGACATCGCAATCTGCGGAGACACCATCGTCGGCACATGCGGCGAATATGACGGCCGCGAAGTAATAGATATCTCCGGCCGCATCGTTGTTCCCGGCTTCATCGACACGCACCTGCACATCGAATCCTCGCTCGTTACGCCGCACGAGTTCGACCGCTGCGTCCTGCCCTACGGCGTCACCACGGTGATCTGTGATCCGCACGAGATCGCCAACGTGCTCGGCGAGGAAGGCATCCGCTTCTTCCTGGATTCGGCCATGGAAACGGTGATGGACATCCGTGTCCAGCTCTCCTCCTGCGTGCCGGCCACGCATCTGGAAACGGCCGGCGCCGACCTGCCGATCGAAAAGCTCCTGCCCTTCCGCAACCATCCCAAGGTTATCGGGCTGGCCGAGTTCATGAACTTCCCCGGCGTGATCCATAAGGACCCGGTCTGCATGGCCAAGCTCGAGGCCTTCCAAGGGGGACATATCGACGGCCACTCGCCACTGCTCTCCGGCAACGACCTGAACGGCTATCTCTCGGCTGGCATCCGTACCGACCACGAATGCACCACAGCCGCCGAAGCCATGGAGAAGATCCGCAAGGGCATGCACATCCTCGTCCGCGAAGGTTCGGTCTCCAAGGACCTGCATGCGCTCATGCCGATCCTCACCGAACGGCTGTCGCCTTTCCTGGCTCTCTGTACCGATGATCGCAATCCGCTGGACATCGAGGAGGAAGGCCATCTCGACTACATGATCCGCACCGCGATCTCGCATGGGGTCGAACCGCTCGCCATCTACCGCGCCGCCTCGATCTCGGCGGCACGCGCCTTCGGCCTGCGCGACCGCGGCTTGGTCGCGCCCGGATGGCGGGCCGATCTGGTCGTGATCGACAGCCTGGAGAACTGCAAGGCGTATATGGTGTTCGCCGCCGGCCGCCGCGTCACGGACGCACTGTTTGCGGCCCGCAAGCCTGTGGCTCCGGTGGGCCTCGACAGCGTCAAGGCACGGATCGTCAAGGCCGCGGATTTCGGTGTACCGGTGACGGAGGGCGAGACTCCGGTGATCGGCGTCATTCCCGGCAAGATCATCACCGAGCATCGCCGCTACCGCCTGCCCTCATCCGGCAACCAGACGGGGGTGGATCTCGCCAATGACATTATCAAGGTTGCCGTCATCGAGCGCCATGGCAAGAACGGCAACCATGCCAATGGTTTTGTTCAGGGTTTCGGGTTGAAGAAGGGCGCGATCGCCTCAACCGTCGGTCACGACAGCCACAACATCTGCGTCGTCGGCGTCTCGGAAGACGACATGGCGACCGCCGCCAACCGGCTCGGCGAGATCAAGGGCGGTTTTGTCGTGGTGGAGGATGGCAAGGTAACCGGCGAGATCGCGCTTCCGGTCGCGGGACTGATGAGCCTGGAGCCTTACGAAGCGGTCCGCGACACGCTGCACGACTTGAGAAAAGCCGCCTATGCCCTTGGAACGACTCTGCAAGAGCCCTTCCTCCAGGTCGCCTTCCTGCCTCTGCCGGTCATCCCGCATCTGAAGATTTCCGACATGGGCATGGTGGATGTGGATCAGTTCAGGCTGATCGGGTGAGGATTGGCAGATGGGCCGTCCGAGCACTATCCTCTCTAAGTCAGCCAAGGGGTTGCGTAACAAACGGACACCCTGATCGTTATCCACACAGTGTCGCTACCATTACTAGGAATGTCATGGCCGCCAAAGCCGACGTCACCCCTACCCTCCGCCAACGCCTGATCCGTCTGTACTATGGCCGGGACACTGCGGCGATCCGGTTCCAGTTTGCCTTGCTGGTGATCGATCTCGCGATCATCGGCTTCTTTCTCGCCGGTCCCTATCTGCGCAACCGTCCTACCTATCTCGTCATCGACTATGCGATCGCGCTGTGGATCGCGCTGGAACTCGCCGGCCAGTGGTCGGCTGCGACCTCGACGAAGCGCCTGCTGATGAAACCGATTACATGGGTGGATCTCTTCGTGCTGTGCACCCTGCTCTTCCCGCAATGGCTGTTCAACTTCGCCTTCCTGCGCGTCGCCCGCATTTGGGCGGTGGCGCAGCGGCCGATCTTCAAGCTGATGCTGCGGCGGCTCGGCCTTCGGGAACAGGCGGAGGTCGTTACCGCCTTCATCAACCTGCTGGTCTTCCTCTTCCTGGTGACGGGCTTTGTCTACAGCTTCTTCTTTTCCTATCAGGATGCCGGCACCGGCTTCATCGACGCCCTTTACTTTACCGTCGCAACGGTGACGACCACCGGCTTCGGCGACATCACGCTCCCCGGCACCTTTGGCAAGCTCACCTCGATCGTCAGCATGATCGTCGGCATTTCGCTGTTCGTCCGCCTCGCCCAGGCGATTGTGCGGCCCTACAAGGTCAACTTCCCCTGCCCGCAATGCGGCCTGCAGCGCCACGACGTCGATGCCGTTCACTGCAAGGCCTGCGGACATTTGCTGAACATTCCGGATGAAGGCACGTAATGCTGCCCTCGCTCAGACCGTTCGGGGTCAGTCCCGATAGAGAACCATGCCGGCGTGGTAGAGCAGGCCGTCGCGGAAGTTCCCGTCAGCGGTGAAACCGCTGTCATCGATGTACTCGATGTGGTCACCGACCACCCGATAGCGCCCCTCGTAGGCGCGCTCGCGCGAACCGCGAGCCTCGACATAGCGGCCATTTGGTAGAAGCTCGTGGCGGATATGGCCGTCCGCCGTGACCCAAAGCCCGATGTGGGACATCGTCGTAATTGCTGAGGTCATCTCGCCCTCCATCAAAATCGAAAAATGAACCGTCACTCGATCCGGCTTCTCAACCGCTGGCCAGGATCAGCATGAAGACGAATGTGAAGGCTCCGGCCACGGCCATGAACCCCACGAGATTTCCGATCCGCCTAACCATTGGGTTCATCCCTCTGAGTAGCCAGTTCGCGCCAGCGGCTGATCTGATGTTCAATGCGGCGCGCGAGACCGGCACCGGAATTTAGGGCCCAGCGGAACGGGCTTTCTAACATGAACTGAATGGCAGACATGACCTCACTCCTTCTCTCTCGCTCCCCAGCGGGTCAGGTCTATATGGGTGAGGGCTTTCGCTCGGTGGTAGAACAGTTCTCCGGCATCATTGCACGATTGTCCGAAATTCCGAGCGACTGTGTTTTTTACCGGCCGGCGCACCTATATGCGAGACACCACACAACCAATGGAATCCCGATGAGCCAGTACCGAGAGATTGCCGAGAGGATTGCACAACACACCGCGGGCGACGGGGTTCATGCAACCCAGATCCCACGCCTCTCGCTGGTCAGGATGTCGAAGCCGACCGAGCCGATCCATTCGGTCCATTCCGCGTCGATCTGCTTTGTGGCCCAGGGCCGTAAGAAACTGATGCACTGCGAGCGAATGATAGACTACGGCCCCGGTAAGCATCTCGTCGTCTCCGTCGATGTGCCGCTGATCGGCCAGGTAACCGAGGCGACGGCACAGGAACCCTATCTCTGCCTGAAGCTCGACCTTGACTTGTCGCTGCTCGGAGAACTCGTGCTTGCGATGAGCTGGACGGAAGATCGCGGCAATAAGTGCAGGGCTGTCGGTCTCGGCGACACTCCGCATGAGCTGCTCGACGCTGCGCTAAGGCTGGTTCGCCTGCTCGATACGCCGAACGATATCCCCTTCCTGGCGCCGGTGATCGAGCGCGAAATCCTCTACCGCCTTCTGCGAGGAGAACAGGCCGGCATCCTCCGGCAACTCCTGACGCCGAACAACCGGCTGCAGAACGTCAACCGCGCCATTCGCTGGATCAGGGAGAACTACACCCGCTCCTTCAGCATCGAACAGCTGGCCACCGAGGCGCGCATGAGCACCTCGTCCCTGCACGAGCATTTCCGCCAGGTGACCAACATGAGCCCGTTGCAATACCAGAAGCAGCTGAGGCTGCAGGAGGCCCGCCGGCTGATCTTGATCCATGCCATGGACGCCGCCACGGCCGGGCGCCGCGTCGGCTACGACAGCCCGTCCCAGTTCAGCCGCGAATATCGGCGCCAGTTCGGCGCGCCACCGCTGCAGGACATCGATCGGTTGCGCAGCCAGCCCGACAGTTACACAGAGACCTGACAGGTCAAAGCCGGCCACAGAACCCATCGAGAGCCGGCACGGTCACGGTCCGGCCCGAATACGTACCCGTGAGGTTCGGCATGGTAACGGCTTCCTTCACCGCACAGTCGTCCGGCAATGTCATTTCCAGCTCCTCGCGGCCGAGATTGAAGACGAACAGCAGTTTCTCGCCGTCGGCCTCGCGTGTGAAGGCCAGCGCGTCCTCGTTGGTGGCTATGAAGGTCATCTTGCCGTTCCTGAGCGGCGCATGCGCCTTGCGGAAGGCGAGCGTCCGCCGGTAGTGGGCGAGCACCGAATGCTGATGGCGCTCCTGCCCGTCGACAGCCAGCGCCCTCTGCTCCGCAGGAACCGGCAGCCATGGCTTCACCGAGGAGAAGCCCGCGTGCCCCCGCCCGGCCTCCCACGGCATCGGCGTGCGGCATCCGTCGCGCCCCTTGAACGCCGGCCAGAAGCGAATGCCATACGGGTCGCGCAGGTCGGCAAAGGAAAGCTCGGCTTCCGGCAGCCCCAGTTCCTCACCCTGATAGAGGCAGATCGAGCCACGCAGCGTCGATAGTACGCTGATCGCCAGTTTCGCGATCGTTTCGCGCTCGGTTTCATCCTGCATGAAACGGCTGACATGGCGATTGACGTCGTGGTTGGAAAAGGCCCAGCATACCCAGCCGTCGGCGACCGCCATCTCGAACGCGGTGACGCAGCGGCGGATGTGCCCCGGCGTGAACAGCGGCCCGAGCAGGTCGAAGGTGTAGCACATGTGCAGCTTGTCGCCGCCGCTGGTGTAATCGGCCACCGTTTTCAGCGAGCGCGCGCCGTCCCCCACCTCGCCAACCGTGGTGCGATCCGGATACTCATCGAGTACGTCGCGAAGCCGCTTCAGGAAAGCAACGTTCTCCGGCTGCGTCTTGTCGTACAGGTGGTTCTGCATGCCATAGGGATTGACGTCCGGCGCATCGAGCCCGGCACCCTCGCTGTCCGGCATGTGGGGTGGATTGTCCCGCAACCGCCTGTCGTGGAAATAATAGTTCACGGTATCGAGGCGAAAGCCATCGACGCCTCGGTCGAGCCAGAAACGCAGCGTTTTCAGAAGCGCGTCCTGAACCTCCTTGTTGTGGAAGTTGAGGTCCGGCTGCGAGCTCAGGAAATTGTGCATGTAGTACTGCTTGCGCACGCCGTCCCATTCCCAGGCGGGCCCACCGAAGACCGAGAGCCAGTTGTTCGGCGCGGTACCGTCCGGCTTGGCATTCGCCCAGACGTACCAGTCGGCCTTGGGGTTGTCGCGGCTCGATCGGCTTTCCACGAACCACGGATGCTGGTCGGAACTGTGCGAGATCACCTGGTCGATGATTACTTTCAGCCCGAGACGGTGCGCCTCCGCCATCATCTCATCGAAGTCGGCAAGAGTCCCGAACATCGGATCGACGTCGCAATAGTCGGAGACATCGTAGCCCATGTCCGCCATCGGCGAGGTGAAGAACGGGGACAGCCAGATCGCATCGACACCGAGCGAGGCGATGTAGGGCAGCCGCCGCGTGACCCCCTTGAGATCGCCGATCCCGTCTCCATCCGTGTCCTGGAACGAACGCGGATAGACCTGATAGATCACGGCTCCCCTCCACCAGTCCGGATCGCGGCGTGGGGTCTCGGTCGTCGGATTGTTCGTCATCGGAGGTTCCTGAGGGCGGGAATCGTGGTTTCAATGGCTGGTCTGGAAATGGAATATAAGCAAAGCCGGAGCCGAGGCGACTCCGATCGACCAAAAAACGGGGCGAGCCGTATGAGACGCCATCGCCGTCGGACAACTCACAGGGACTGACATCAGCCTGTAATAATCCGATCACATAAAACATCATCGACACTCGGGCGGGCTTTGGTGACGGAAAACAGCAGGACGATCGCACAGGATCTCGCGACTGACGAGGACGGAACCACGACCGTTGATCCAGTGCAGTCGGGCATCCGGCTGACGATCGTCACCGATGCCTGGCACCCTCAGGTCAACGGCGTGGTCCGCTCCATCGAGACCACCAACCGCGAACTCGCTACCATGGGCGTGGCGGTGTCGATGATCACGCCGGCGCGTTATCCCAGCATCCCCATGCCGACCTATCAGGAAATCCGGCTCTCGCTGGCCCGCTACCGGCAGGTGGCTCGCGCTATCGAAGAACAGCGGCCCGACTATATTCACATTGCCACAGAGGGCCCGCTCGGTCTTTGGGCACGACGCTGGTGCCTGAAGCACGGCATGCCGTTCTCGACCAGCTACCACACCCGTTTCCCCGAATATGTCGCCGCTCGCCTGCCGATCCCGATCGGCTGGCTCTATGCCTATATCCGCTGGTTCCACAACAAAGGCGGCGCCTGCATGGTGGCAACGGAAAGTCTCCGGCGCGAACTCGCGGCGAAGGGACTGGATAACCTTGGCATCTGGAGCCGCGGCATCGACACGCAGCTCTTTCATCCGCAGCCAAAGGAAGAGGCTCCGTTCGGATTGAAGCGGCCGGTCTTCATCACCATCGGCCGTATTGCGGTTGAGAAGAACCTGCCGGCCTTCCTTGATCTCGATCTTCCCGGCGCCAAGATGGTGGTCGGCGACGGCCCTGCCCGCGAGGAACTGCAGACCGCCTATCGGGACGTGCTCTTCACCGGCGCGAAATTCGGCGAGGAGCTCGCCTCGGCCTATGCCCAGGCCGACGTCTTCGTCTTTCCGTCCAGGACCGATACCTTCGGCAACACCATCCTCGAAGCACTGGCTTCCGGTGTTCCTGTCGCAGCCTTTCCGGTGACAGGCCCGCTCGACATAATCCCGCCAGATAGTGCCGCCGGCGCTCTGGATGAGGATCTCGTCAAGGCCTGCCTGAGGGCGCTTGAGTGTTCCCCGACGGCAGCACGGGCGCTGGCCGAAACCTTCTCGTGGCAGACCGCCACGCGCCAGTTTCTGGACAACGTCGTGTTCGCACGGGCAACCGCCCGGCGTCGAAAGGGATTCCGGAATCGATAGATATCAGCGCTTCTTCGCGCGTCCCGCGAACGGGTTGTCACCGGACTTGAAGTGAATCCGGATCGGCACGCCCGGCATCTCGAAATCGGCGCGCAGGCCGTTCGTCAGGTAGCGCACATAGCTTTCCGGTAGCGCGTCAGGCCGCGTGCAGGAGATCATGAAGGCAGGCGGACGAGCCTTTACCTGCGTCATGTATTTAAGCTTCAGGCGCCGTCCGGACACTGCCGGTGGCGGATGCTGGATCTGGGTCTGCTCGAGCCAGCGGTTGAGGCGGGCGGTCGAGATGCGCTTGTTCCACACCTTGTCGGTGTCGATGATGTTCTGCATCAGCTTGTCGAGGCCGTAGCCGGTCTGGCCGGAGATCGGTATGGCGCGGATACCGCGCGCCTGCGGAAGCAGCCGCTCGGTCTTCTCCCGCAGATCAGCGAGCACGGCCTGCGGGTCCTCGACCAGATCCCACTTGTTGAAGGCAAGCACGGCCGCCCTGCCCTCGCGCAGAACCAGATCGACGATCTGCAGGTCCTGCTTCTCGAACGGGATTGTTGCGTCGAACACGATCACCACCGTCTCGGCGAAGCGGATGGCACGCAGCGCGTCGGCGACCGAGAGCTTTTCCAGCTTTTCCGTCACCTTGGCCTTGCGGCGCATGCCGGCTGTGTCGAACATCTTGATGGTGCGGCCGCCCCAGTCCCATTCGACCGAGATGGAATCGCGGGTAATGCCGGCCTCGGGCCCGGTCAGCAGCCGGTCTTCGCCGAGGAAGCGGTTGATCAACGTCGATTTGCCGGCATTGGGGCGACCAACGATCGCCACGCGCAGCGGCTTGGTTTCGTCGTAGATCGGTTCCTCGTCCTCGTTGTCTTCACCGGTCGGCGGCAGGACAACGTCGGTGACGGCTTCCTCATCCTTCGGCGGGAAAGCCTTTTCCTCGCCGATTGCTGCGACGATGGCGTCGCGCAGGTCGAGCATGCCTTCGCCGTGTTCAGCCGAGATCGGACACGGATCACCAAGGCCGAGTGTGAAGGCGTCGTAGAAGCCGGCATCGGAACCGCGTGCCTCGGACTTGTTGGCGACGAGCACCACCGGCTTTCCCTTGCGGCGGATCATCTCCGCCATTTCGCGGTCGACCGGGGTGAGCCCCGACTTGGCGTCGACGACGAACAGCGTCAGGTCCGCCTCGTCGATCGCGACTTCCGTCTGGGCGCGCATGCGGCCTTGCAGAGTGTCGGGCGCAGCCTGCTCGAGGCCGGGCGTATCAACGATCCGGAACCTCAGGTCGACGAGCTTCGCCTCGCCCGGACGGCGGTCGCGTGTCACGCCCGGCGTGTCGTCGACGAGCGCCAGCTTCTTTCCGACCAGGCGGTTGAAAAGCGTGGACTTGCCGACGTTCGGACGACCGACAATGGCGATGGTGAAGCTCATGAACCCGTTTTCTTCCTGTGAGCGCCGGCTAGCCTCTTAGGCGTTGCCGCCGGCCGCCGTGATGTTGTCGAGCATGATCTGCGCCCGGTTGGCGACGTTGCGAGGCGCCTGCGTATCCTCGACGACCTGCTCGAACCATTCGCGCGCCTTGCTCATGTCGCCGGCCTTGTAGGCCGCGAGCCCGAGCGCCTCGCGTGCGGAGTGGCGCAGCGCATTGCCCGGCGTCGCCATCACCTCGACCTCGGCCGAGACGGCGTTGTAGTCGGCGATATCGATCAGAAGCCAGGCGGCGCGCATGCGCGCGACATCGCGGATCACCTGCGGCACCGACGTATCCTTGCCGATCGCGGAGAACGCGGCAGCCGCGGCAGCGGCATCACCCTTGGCGGCCGTGACGGTCGCGGCACGCATGCGGGCGAGCACCGGGTAGGAGCCGTGACCTTCCTTCTCGATTTCGGCAAGGGCAGCGAGAGCCTCGTCGTTCTTGCCTTCCTTGGCGAGTGTCAGGGCCGCGATGAAACGGTCGCCGGACGCCGAGGAGCGCGTGTCGCGCCAGTATTCGTAGCCGCGCCAGCCGGCCGTGCCGACCACGATCAAGACGGCGATCGCGAGGATGTACGGACCGAAGCTCCGCCACGCCTGCTTGAACTGGTCGGAGCGCAGTTCCTCGTTCACCTCACGGATAAAGCTGTCGTGTTCGTTCGCCATGTCGTTCCCCCGGCCCCTTTTTGGCCATCAGAAATGCTGTCAGGACGGCCTTCTAGCCGCAATTTGCCGTCGTTGTAAGGGGGAAGCCCTCAATTCCCCGTCAAAGGCTCATCGCCGGGATCGGCGCGACCCCGATCAGCCACTCATGCAGCTTCAACAGGAAGACGAGCCAGATCACGATGCCGACGACGACCGCCTGCAGATCGCTGCGCGCCGAAACGAACGGACGGAGGACCGCCTCACCCGCCCGCTCGCGGCGCTTCAGCGAGATGCGCATGACCACGCCCCAGGCGAGAAACGCACCGAACAGCAGGATCGAGGCGAGATCGCCGTTCGCCAGCAGGTGGGCCGTGGCCCAGATTTTGACACCGAGTACCATCGGATGCTTGGTCTTCGTGGCGATATGTCCGGCCGGCATGGAGCTGGCGACGAAACAGACCATGGAGACGAGCATCAGCGTCACGGCAATATGCGCGGTCCAGACCGGCGGGAACCAGACATTGACGACCGGCGCGGTCGCGTAGCCCCAGATCAGAATGATGAGCGAGAGGATCGACGCCAGCGAGTAGAGCCCGCGCCAGCCCTGCAGGCCGATCTTTTCGATCATGCCCGCGCGCAGACCGGGCGCGACGATGCGGATGGAATGCGTGCCGATGAACAGGATGATGCCGAGAATGAGAATGGCCATGGTGCCCTCGCCGGATGCTGGAAATCCAGCCTGAGATAGAGCCATCCCGGCAAAATTACCAGTGCGTTCAAAGCTTCGCCGCATTTCGATGTCACCCCGGCCGGCCCATCCATAAGCCCGCCGAACAGCCGGGAGGTCCCGTTTTGCGTCACGCCCTTTCCTTCACCTGCCTTCTTGTTGCGTTGACGACCGCCGGCGCGGCACATGCGACAAGCCCGGATAAACAGCTGCTGATCGTGTCGTTCGACGGCGCCGGCGACAACCGGATGTGGGTGAAGAGCCGCGAGATGGGAAAGCGCACCGGCGCCCGCTTCACCTATTTCCTCTCCTGCACCAACCTGATCCCGCGGGACCGCGCCGCGACCTACAAGGCGCCCGGCAAGAAGGCAGGCCGCTCCAATGTCGGGTTTGCTCCGACGGCGGAAGACGTGACGATCCGGCTCGACCATATCTGGAATGCCCGTGCCGAGGGTCACGAGATCGCCAGCCACGGCTGCGGCCATTTCGACGGCCGGGACTGGACCAAGGCCGAGTGGCTCACCGAGATGGCGAGCTTCGACCGCGTACTGAAGGACGCGTGGAAGGATGCGGGCATCGGCGAGCGCGAGCCGGAAGACTGGCAGAGTTTTGTCGACAACGATATTCGCGGCTTTCGCGCGCCCTATCTCTCCGCCGGCCCCGCCCTTATCGAGGCCGAGCGGCGGCACGGCTACCGCTACGACGCAAGCCCTGTAGCGCGCCAGCCGGAATGGCCGGCTTACGACGACGGCGTCTATCGTTTTGGTCTGCCTTTGATCCCGGAAGGACCGAAGGCCCGCAAAATCGTCGCGATGGACTACAACCTCTTCGTCCGCCACTCGATGGCTATCGACAACCCGTCACAGTCGGCGGAATTCGAGGAACGTAGCTACCGGGCTTTCCGCGCTGCCTTCGACCGGGAATATGCCAGCGACCGGAATCCGCTGCAGATCGGTCTGCACTTCCCGCAGATGAATGACGGCGCCTATTGGCGCGCGCTCGATCGTCTGCTGACCGAGGTCTGCCATCTCGAGGACGTCGGCTGCGTCACCTATTCCGAAACCGTCGATCTCATGGACGCACAAAGGGAAAGGCCGGTCGCGGTGACGACCGGCCCCTGCCAGTAAGCTTTTGCGAATGGCGAGGCCGAAGCCCTCTCAAGGCCGGTCAGCCTCGATCTCACCAAACGCCGCCTCGCGCTGCAGGTAGCGCTGGTCGATCTCCGGCAGCGGCGCACCGTCGATGGCAGCCTCGAAGGCCTTCAGGCGCTTGTGGATGGAGATCAGTTCGATGATCGTCGGCCACGAATTGACCAGATACTGGAACGAGGACGTCACCTGCCCGAAAGCGCCCTGGATCTGCTGGAACAGACCGTAGGTGATCGACGCAGCGGCGACCGATGGCACCAGCAGGAACAGCGGGAAGATGTTGTCGGTCTGCAGGTAGAAATACCGGGCCACGTTGAAATACGTGTAGTGGAAATAGAGCCGGAAATAGTTCTTCCGCACATTGCCGAACAGCTCCGCAATCGTCAGCGGCTGGGCGCGGTCGACATAGTCCTCACCATAGACGAGTTCCTTTCGGAATGCCGCCTCGACGCGCTGGTTGCGGAATTCCAGCCCCGGGAGTTTGACGCCGACGACCGCCAGCAGCACGGTCCCGAAAATCGACCAGGCAATGGCTGCAGTGACCAGTGGAAATGGAATGGCGCCAACGATCGGCAGGTGCTCGACCTGAGCGGAAAGGTTGTGCAGCACCGGCAGGAAGGCAATCAGAGTCATGACGGAATCGACCGCCCGAAGTCCCAGGCTCTCCACCGTCGAGGCAAACCGCATCGTATCCTCCTGAATACGCTGCGAGGCACCCTCGATGTGGCGGACCTTCTGCCATTTCTCATAATAGTAGTCCGTCATCGCACTGCGCCAGCGGAACAGATAGTGGCTGGTGAAGAAGGCGATGAACACGGCCGAGATGATGTAAACGCTGGCAAGCTGGAAGAATATCCAGGCATAGCCATAGAGTTCGCCCTCCGTCACCGTCCCAGGCGCCTTCAATGCCTCGACGATACGGTCGAAGGTCGGACGCCGCCAGTTGTTGAGCGCGACGCTGATATCGACGGTGAAATAGACCGAGAAGATCAGGAACGCGCTACCCCAGGCGGACCACCGGCGCCAGGGCTGATCGGTGGCGTAGAGTTGCCAGAACAGGCAGAACGCCACCAGCGATCCGATGAAGTAGATGTAGAACCAGATCGACGCCGTGGTGAAGAAATGGCCGAGACCAACCGGAGCCTCCTGACCGGGCTCCAAAGGAGGTAGGCCGACCATAGCTCCGAAGCCTTCGCCGACCGTATACCAGACGGCGATCACCAGGAGAGACCAAAGCAGAGCGGAAGAAAAGAACGCTGACGGCTTGGGGAAGAAGGACTGAAACACGGGCGGGATACTTTCCTGTCGGGAGGAATTAGGTTCTGGGGCCAGTCGAATGGCCCGAAACTAGGGCAGAACCGTGTCGCCAGCAATGCCGCCCGGCCATTGTGAAGACATTGTAACAGTCAAATTCACAACCCTTTGGACCGACCGGCCGAGAGCCTTCAACGCAGGGCGCGACAGACCGGAACGGCGAGCGCCGCCGCAAGCCCGAGCACGGCCGCCGCAACGAGGCTGGCGAGCGTGAAGCCGCCGGTTGCCTCTGCCAGCCAGCCGGCGACGACCGGTCCGACGATCTGGCCGATGCCGAAAGCGGCTGTCATGAAGGCCAGTGCTCGCCGCGGGCTTTCCGGCGAAAGCTGGCGCCCGATGCGCAGCCCGTAAGCCGTGATCACTATAAGGGTTCCTCCGAGCCCGACCCCTCCGGCAATGAGCGCCCACGCCCCGTCGAGTGCGGCCGAAGCAAAGACACCGGCCGCCTCGACAAGAAGCGTCACCACGTAGAGCGGGCCGAGGCCGTATTTTGACATGAGCGGACGCCAGGCCACGATGGAGATGGCGGCCGTCAGTCCGGTGAGGAACCAGGTGAGGAACTCGACCGCCGGGCCGGCAGCACTGAGCCGCGCCATGGTGACGATGAAGGTCGCCGTGATCACGTAACCGAAGCCGAACAGGCCGTAGGAGAGTGTGATCAGCACGAGCGGCGCGCGCCAGATGAGCGGTGGTTCCGGCTTTGCCACCCCCGCCGCCTGTCCGGGCTTCGGCAGCAAGGCGTAAACCACGGCAAGCATGACGAGGCTCAGCATGGCGCTTGCCAGCCAATGCATCCGCCACAGGGACGGATCACCTCCGCCCCATCGGGAAATCAGAAAGACCACCAATGATGAGATCGCGATACCGAGCCCGACCCCGCCGAAATGGGCCGATTGGACGTGTTCGTTGTCGCGCGATACCGCCTGGGCAAGCACGATCGATGACGTGAAGATCATGCTGAAGGCGCTCGCTACGCCGGCAGCGAAACGGAAGAGCGTGAAGATCGCGACGCTGTCGGCAAAAGCCATGGCGGCCAGCATCAGCGTGCTCAGGAGCAGCGACCAGAGGGCAACGGATCGTTCGCGACCGTTGGCCCAGCCGTAGGCCGCACCGATCGCACCGGCGAGATAGCCGAGGAAGTTGCCCGACGCGATCAGCCCCGCATCGGCGGAGGAGAGTGGCACGTCGGCGATCATGCCGGGCAGAATGGGCGTGAAGACGAACCGGCCGAATCCCATGGCGGCGGCCATGGCCATGGAGCCGGCGATAGCAGTCTTCCAAAGATTAGGTTTCGACGGGACAGGCTTGATCATTGCCCGCATGTTGCATCGCGCAATAGGCGGGACAAGCCACTTCTTGTGATCGACCCGATCAATTTGGATGAGGGGTCAGTCGGCAAGCGTGACGATCACGGGACCGTTTTTCGTCACCACCACCGTGTGCTCGAACTGTACAGTCGGAGCCCTCGGCTCCGCATAGAGCGTCCACGGATCATCGCCATCCTCCGCCCACTGGCCGCCAAGAGACAGGAACGGTTCGACGGTAAACACCAGCCCCTCCTCCATGACGCGCGTCTCGTCCGGGTCCGGCCAGGTGGCAAGTTCCGTCGGCTCCTCGTGCAGCGAATGGCCGACGCCGTGGCTCGCGAGGTTCTGGATCAGCGTGTAGCGGTTCTTTTTCGCAAACGCCCCGATGGCATTGCCGATATTCGCCATCTTCGCTCCGGTCTTCACCTGGTTGAGCCCGGTCCAAAGCGCCCGCTTGCCGTCGCGCACCAACCGCTCCAGCTTTGGCGTACCCGGCGGCACGATGAAGCTCGATCCGGCATCGCCGAAATAGCCGTCCTTTTCCGCCGACACGTCGATGTTGACGAGATCGCCGGCCTTGATGATCCGGTCGCCGGGAATGCCGTGCGCGACCTCCTCGTTGACGCTGATGCAGGTCGCACCCGGAAACTGGTAGCAGAGTTCGGGGGCCGAACGCGCACCGTTGTCTTCCAGTATCTTGCGGCCTATCTGGTCGAGCTCGCGCGTCGTGATGCCGGGCTCAAGCGCCTCACTCATCGTCTTGATGGCGAGCGCACAGAGCCGGCCGACATCCTTGAGCTTGGCGAGTTCCTGTTCAGTTGTGACGATCATTCCATAATCCGGCTGGTTTCAGGCCTGACCGGCCTTTTCTTGGCTGGTGCCCGCTTTGGCGCCGTTACCAGCCGGCGTCAACGCCTTTCTGACGAGCGGCGCCACTTTCGTGCCGAACAGCTCGATCGCCCGCATCAGTTCCTTGTGCGGCATCAGACCGATCGCCATCTGGATCAGGAAACGGTCGTTTTTGAAGAACTCGTGATGTGCGACGATCTTCTCGGCCACCGTTTCCGGATCCCCGACGAACATAGCACCGTGCGGTCCCCGCATGGCATCGAACTGCGCACGGGACCCCGGTCCCCAGCCGCGTTCGCGGCCGATCCGGTCCATCACCTCCTTCTGCGGCCCGTAGAAAATGTCCGCCGCCTGCTCGGTGGTGTCTGCAACGAAACCGTGCACGTTGATGGAGGTCTTCAGCTGAGCCGGATCGCGGCCGACCTTCTTGGCTGTCTCGCGATAGAGGTTGAAGAGCGGCGCGAACCGGCGCGGCTCGCCGCCGATGATGGCGAGCGCCAGCGGCAGGCCGAAATAGGCGGCCCGGGCGACGGAGTTCGGCGTGCCGCCGACGGCGACCCAGAGCGGCAGCGGGTCTTGAAGCGGGCGCGGATAGACCGGCCGCCCGTCGATCGGCGGACGTGTCTCGCCGGACCAGCTGACCACCTCGTTGTCGCGGATGTTCATCAGCAATTGCAGCTTCTCGTCGAACAGCTTGTCGTAGTCGTCGAGATCGTAGCCGAACAGCGGGAAGCTCTCGATAAAGGAGCCGCGTCCCGCCATGATCTCGGCCCGCCCACCGGAGAGAAGGTCAATGGTGGCAAACTGCTGGAACACGCGGACCGGATCGTCGGAGGAGAGCACGGTGACGGCACTTGTCAGGCGGATGTTCTTCGTCTTCACGGCGGCGGCCGCGAGGATCGTCGATGGCGACGAGGCCATGTAGTCCGGCCGGTGATGCTCGCCGAGCCCGAACACATCGAGCCCGACCTGATCGGCGAGCTCGATCTCGGCCATCAGTTCATTCATGCGGCGCTTCGCTTCCGCCCCCTTGGCGGCGGCATTGGGGTCGACGTCTGCGAACGTATAGAGACCGAGTTCCATCGTTAAAATCCTTGTCTGGCAATCCTGCTTGATCTTGGTCCAGACATAGGCGGAAGACGCAGCACCTCCAAGCACCGAAACGGAAACAGTCTGTCTGCAGGCGGGCTCTGGAAAGGCAGGCGAGTACTTCCGTTGCAACCTTGAGCACGATGGACCGCTCTCCATTTAACCGATTGCCAGCCCAAATGATTTGCGACTAACCTTCCCGTTTGCGGCGCAGCGAAACGCCGTCGGAGGTAGCGGGAGTGAGAGCATGAAGAGAACCGTCGTCGTCACCGGATCCACCAGCGGCATCGGACTGGGCATCGCCAGAGCCTTCGCCCGGGAGGGAGCGAACCTGGTCATCAACGGCTTCGGCGACGCCGGCGAGATCGAGGCGATCCGCAGGGAACTGGAACAGGACGGCGGTCGCGCCCTCTACCACGGCGCCGACATGACCAGGCCGGAGGAGATCGCCGACATGATGGCGGTCGCGGCGAAGGAGTTCGGCATGGTCGACGTTCTCGTCAACAATGCCGGCATCCAGCATGTGGCGCCGGTCGAGGAGTTCCCGACCGAGAAGTGGGATCGCATCATCGCCATCAACCTGACCAGTTCCTTCCATACGATGAAGGCCGCGATCCCGGCGATGAAGGAAAAGAAGAGCGGCCGGATCATCAACGTCGCCTCCGCCCATGCGCTCGTCGCTTCGCCGTTCAAGGCGGCTTACGTCGCGGCCAAGCACGGCATCCTCGGCCTCACCAAGAGCGCGGCGCTGGAGCTTGCCGAATTCGGCGTGACGGTGAATGCCATCTGCCCGGGCTACGTGCTGACGCCTCTGGTGGAGAAGCAGATTCCGGACACGGCCAGGGCGCGCGGCATTTCGGAAGCCGAAGTGAAGACCGACGTGATGCTCCGCCTGCAGGCGACCAAGGAATTCGTCGCGATCGAGGAAGTGGCCGCCACCGCGCTCTTCCTTGCCAGCGACGCCGCGCGCCAGATCACCGGCACGCACATCTCGATTGATGGTGGCTGGACAGCACAGTAACCTGTTTCGCTCGAACTCCCGTTGAACGGGGAGACTGAAGAAGGCTTTGATGACCGACAGCATTCGTTTCATCCTGAACGGCGAGGACGTGGCGCTCCGCGACGTGCATCCGACGGAGACGCTTCTCGATTTCCTGCGGCTGAAACGGCGACTGACCGGCACCAAGGAAGGCTGCGCCGAGGGTGACTGCGGCGCCTGCACGGTGCTCGTCGGCCGGCTGATCGGCGGTGAACTTGTCTACGAGACGGTCAACGCCTGCATCCGCTTCGTCGGCTCGCTGCACGGCACGCATGTCGTGACCGTCGAGCATCTGGCCGCCGCCGACGGCACCCTGCATCCGGTGCAGCAGGCCATGGTCGACTGTCATGGCTCGCAGTGCGGCTTCTGCACCCCCGGCATCGTCATGTCGCTCTACGGCCTGTGGATGAACAACGAAAAGCCGAGCCGCGCCGACATCGAGCGCGCGTTGCAGGGCAATCTCTGTCGCTGCACCGGCTACGAGCCGATCGTAAAGGCCGCCGAACAGGCGAGCCGCACGCGCCCGTCGAGCCTGTTCGACCCGCTGGAGCGCGAGCGCCAGGATATCAGCGCCCGTCTCTTCGCGCTTCAGACAGGCGATACGATCGTCACCGCGAAGGATGGACATCGCCTGATCGTGCCGGCCTCCGTCGCCGCACTCGCCGACCTGCTGGCCGAGGAACCTAAGGCCACCATCGTCGCCGGCGCCACCGACGTCGGTCTTTGGGTTACCAAGCAGATGCGCGAACTCGACCCGGTAATCTTCATCAATCACCTGAGCGAATTGCAGTCGATCGAGGTTGCCGGCGACGGCATCACCATCGGCGCCGGTGTCACCTACACCCGAGCCTTCGAAACGTTGCGCAGGGAGATCCCTGCCCTCGGCGCACTGATCGATCGCATCGGGGGACAGCAGGTGCGCAACATGGGCACGATCGGCGGCAACATCGCCAACGGCTCGCCGATCGGCGACACACCGCCGGCGCTGATCGCGCTCGGAGCCAAACTCACGCTGCGCTCCGCGGAAGGAACCCGCGAACTGCCGCTCGAGGACTATTTTGTCGCCTACGGCAAGCAGGATCGCAAACAGGGCGAATTCGTCGAAAGCGTATTCGTGCCGCGTCCGGCGGCGAACACCCGCTACGCCGTCTACAAGATTTCCAAGCGCCGCGACGAGGACATCACTGCCGTTTGCGGCGCCTTCCTGCTAGGACTGGATCGCGACGGCAAGGTCGAAACCATCCGCATCGCCTTCGGCGGCATGGCCGCGACCCCGAAACGCGCCCGCGCTGTAGAGGCCGCGCTGTTCGGCAAGGACTGGACCGAGGCGACCATCGCCGACACCCGGGCCGCCTTCGACGAGGACTACAAGCCACTGACTGATTGGCGCGCCAGCGCGGAATACCGACAGCTGACCGCCAAGAACCTTCTCACCCGCTTCTTCTTAGAAACCTCCGGCACGCCGCAGGAGCTGAAGCGGTTTGTCCTGGAGGAGGCGTGATCGTGGCGACCTCCGTGAAATTGCCCCTCACCCTGGCCCTCTCCCCGCATGCGGGGAGAGGGGACGCCAGAGGCAGCGACGCAACCCCATCGCAGCGCCGGAGATCGACCGAGCGGGCACGGCATGTCCCTTCTCCCCGCCTGCGGGGAGAAGGTGGCGGCAGCCGGATGAGGGGCCGTGATCCGTGGCGTTTCCCCCCTCTGTCACTTCGTGACATCTCTTCCACAAGGGAGGAGATTAAGAGCGGGACGCCAACGCCACGCCGATCTCCCCCCTTGTGTGGGAGATGCCCGGCAGGGCAGAGGGGGGTGAACGCCGACAGGAGCCCCAGCCATGGATAAGGCGAACTACGAGCTCTACAAGGACATCAACGGGCCGATGCACACCGCGCTTCGCCATGATTCTGCGCACAAGCATGTCAGCGGAAGTGCCGAATATATCGATGATATTCCCGAACCGGCCGGCCTTTTGCACGGGGCGCTCGGCTTGTCCGACCGGGCCCATGCCGAGATCGTCTCGGTCGATCTTTCAGAGGTGAAGACCTATCCCGGTGTCATCTGCGTGCTGACGGCAAAGGACGTGCCGGGCGTCAACGATATCGCCGCCGGCACCCACCACGATGAGCCGCTGTTCGCGGAGGACAAGGTCCAGTTTCACGGCCAAGTGGTCTTCGCGGTCGTCGCCGAGACCCGCGACGCCGCCCGCCGCGCCGCACGGCTGGCGAAGATCGAATACCGCGACCTGCCGCACTGGCTCACCGTAGCCGGCGCCCACGAAAACGGTGCACCGCTCGTCACTCCCGGCATGGTGCTGAAGCGGGGCGAGCCAGAGACCGAACTCGACAAGGCTCCGCGCCGGCTGAAGGGCCGGATGGAGATCGGGGGCCAGGAGCATTTCTATCTGGAGAGTCACATCGCCATGGCGATCCCCGGCGAGGACGACGAGGTGACCGTCTGGTCCTCAACCCAACACCCGTCCGAGGTGCAGCACATCGTCGGCCACGTGCTCGCCATCCCCTCGCACGCCATCACCGTCAACGTACGCCGCATGGGCGGCGGCTTCGGCGGCAAGGAGACGCAAGGCAACCTGTTCGCGGCACTGGCAGCGCTAGCCGCCAAGAAGCTGAAACGCGCGGTGAAATTCCGTCCCGACCGTGACGAGGACATGACCGTCACAGGCAAGCGCCACGACTTCGTCGTCGACTATGACGTGGCCTTCGACGACGAGGGCCGTCTCCACGCATTGGAAGCGAACTTCGCTGCCCGCTGCGGTTATTCCGCCGACCTTTCCGGTCCGGTCACGGACCGCGCGCTGTTCCACGCCGATTCCAGTTATTTCTATCCCCATGTGCGGCTGACATCCGAGCCGCTGAAAACGCATACAGTATCGAACACGGCCTATCGCGGCTTCGGCGGCCCGCAGGGCATGCTGGGCGGCGAGCGCATCATCGAGGAAATCGCCTATGCGGTCGGCAAGGACCCGCTCGAAATCCGCAAGCTGAACTTCTATGGCGATGCCGGTTCGGGCCGCAATATCACGCCCTATCATCAGGAGATCGAGGACAACATCATCGCCCGCGTGGTCGATGAACTGGAAACCTCCTGCGACTATCAGGCCCGGCGCAAGGCGATCATCGAGTTCAACAAGACAAGCCCCGTCATCCGGAAGGGTATTGCGCTGACGCCGGTAAAATTCGGCATCTCCTTCACCATGACCGCCTTCAACCAGGCCGGCGCGCTGGTGCATGTCTATCAGGATGGCTCGATCCACCTGAACCATGGCGGCACGGAAATGGGTCAGGGCCTCTACACCAAGGTGGCGCAGGTACTGGCGGACGCTTTCCAGGTCGATATCGAGCGGGTCAAGATCACCGCGACGACCACCGGCAAGGTGCCGAACACCTCCGCGACGGCGGCCTCTTCCGGCTCCGACCTCAACGGCATGGCCGCCTGGGATGCCGCCCGCCAGATCAAGGAACGCCTCGTCGCCTTCGCCGTCGAAAAATTCGACGTGCCGGAGGATCAGGTGGTGTTCCTTCCGAACCGGGCGCGGGTCGGCAACCGGGAAATCCCCTTCCCTGACTTTATCAAACAGGCATACCTTGCCCGCGTCCAGCTTTCGGCCGCAGGCTTCTACAAGACGCCCAAGATCCACTGGGACCGCGCCGCCGGCCGCGGCACGCCGTTCTATTATTTCGCCTATGGCGCGGCATGCTCGGAAGTCTCCATCGACACGCTGACCGGCGAGTACCTGATGGACCGAACCGACATCCTGCACGATGTCGGCAAGTCGCTGAACCCGGCGATCGACATCGGTCAGATCGAGGGCGGCTTCGTTCAGGGCATGGGCTGGCTGACGACGGAGGAACTCTGGTGGGACGACAAGGGGCGCCTGCGCACCCACGCGCCCTCCACCTACAAGATCCCGCTGGCCTCCGATCGGCCGAAGGTATTCAACACCCGGCTCGCCGAATGGTCGGTCAATGCCGAACCCACGATCGGCCGCTCCAAGGCTGTCGGCGAACCACCGTTCATGCTGGCGATCTCGGTGCTGGAAGCCCTCTCCATGGCCGTCGCCTCCGTCGCGGACTACAGGATATGCCCGAGGCTTGATGCCCCGGCGACACCGGAACGCGTGCTGATGGCGGTGGAGCGGCTGAGGAACGGCGGCTAGGGGAAATGGCGATGCCGCACTTTCAGGTTCCGACGGCAAATCGACGGAGCGCCCGGAGAATGCGGACGGCCATGACCGGACCGGAACAAAAGTTCTGGAACGCGGTCAGAGCCCATCGGCTGATGGGACTCGGCTTTCGGAGGCAGATGCCGATTGCCGGCTATATCGTCGATTTCGCCTGCCCCGACCATAAGCTGATCGTGGAAATAGACGGCGCGACCCACAGCCATGATCAGACCATCGAACGGGATAGGGTCAGAGATGACAAACTGGCATCACTCGGCTGGCATATCGTTCGGGTAACAAACGATGAAATCGTCCTGCATCTCAATGACGTTTGCACCCATCTCATTCGGCTAACGGGATTGGACCGGCATGGCTAGTGCTTCCCCCCCTCTGCCGTGCCGGGCATCTCCCCCTCAAGGGGGGAGAACGACATTCCGCATCGGCTTCCTCCATCGGCAACCGGTCGCGGGGACGGTCAGCTCCGCCATGTGGGCCATTAGGAATCAGGTCCTCCATGAACCAGGCATTCTCAGTGTCGGGAGGAAAGCCTTCTCGCAAGCGAGATGCCTCGCTTTGGCGGACGGCGGTCACCTCACAACGCTCTCCCCCCTTGAGGGGGAGATGTCGCGAAGCGACAGAGGGGGGTAAATGGTTCACGGTACGACAAGTCCTCTCGAATCCTTCCTCTCCACCCACTCCACCTCCATCCTCGTGACCGTCACCGGGGCCAAGGGCTCCACCCCTCGCGAGGCCGGCGCCTTCATGCTCGTCGCTGCCGACGCATCCCACGGCACGATCGGAGGCGGGACGCTGGAGTTCATGGCGATCGACCATGCCCGCGCCATGCTGGCTGGAAAAGACAAGCCCGCGACGCTCGACGTGCCGCTCGGACCCGAAATCGGCCAGTGCTGCGGAGGGCGGATGAGCCTGTCCTTCGCCCCTGTCGACCAACACCTTGTCCGAGACCTGATCACGAAGGACGAAGCGGAGCACCTTGCTCAGCCGGACGTATTGATCTTCGGCGCCGGCCATGTCGGGCTGGCGCTGGCGAAGGCGCTATCGCCCCTGCCCTTCAACGTCACCGTGATCGAGACCCGCGAGATCGACGAGACCGCCCTGCCGGAAAGCGTCCCTGTAAGGCGCGTCGCCATGCCGGAGGCAGAAGTCGCGGCTATCCGTCCGGGGGGCGCCGTTCTCATCCTCACGCACGACCATACACTCGATTTCCTGATCGCCCGGCAGGCACTTGCCCGGACCGACCTTTCCTATGTCGGCATGATCGGCTCGGCCACCAAACGCGCCACCTTCCGCCACTGGCTGGAGCGCGAGGGTGGGGCGGAGGACGAGTTCTCGCGCCTCGTCCTGCCGATCGGGGGAGAAAGCGTTAGAGACAAGCGTCCCGCTGTCATCGCCGCCATGGTGGCAGCCGAGCTCTGCAATGCGTTGCTCGCCAGTCGCTAGCCGGGCAGGTCAGTAGGGCAACCCGCGATGACCGAGGCGTTTGGACTCCTGCCAGAACATTTCCCGTCTGTTGATCAAAGGCCCTTGGTCGACAACCCCGATGTCCTTTGCAAGGGTTTCCGGCGCTGTCGGCCACAGGCTCTGCCTGTCCGCAGGCTGCGCCCGAGTTGGAACCGAACGCCACAGGCTCGCAAGCCAAAACATCCTGATCACGGACAACATTTCCCTCGCCACCTATGAAATCCTGAGTTGATCGGCGACGGAGAAATGCACTTGAATTATAGGGGTTTCCAATTCAAAGTGAGCGACCCTTCGATAAAGAGAACTTATCATGAAACTGTCGCGTCAATTACCGGTGAATGCGCTGCGCGTCTTCGAGGCCGCGGCCCGGCTCGGCAGTTTCAGCAAGGCGGCGGAAGAGCTCGGCATGACCCAGACGGCGGTCAGCTATCAGATCAAGCTGCTGGAAGGTCATATCGGCAAACCGCTCTTTATCAGGCAGCCGAGACAGACGGTGCTGACCGAGACCGGCGAACTGATGCTTCCCAAGATCGCGGAAGGACTGGGATGCCTTGCAGAAGGCGTCGGCATCGCCCGGAAATCCTCCGCCGAAGCGCTGGAAGTGAACGCTTTTCCCACGCTGGCCTCCCGGTGGCTCGCCCGACATCTGGGCGGTTTTCAGCTTTCCCATCCGGAATTTTCGGTTCGTCTGCAGCGCGTGATGAAGATGACCGACTTCAACGCCAGCAGCGCTGACGTGTCGATTGAATGGATCGAGAGCAACAGGCCCGACCTCGTCTATATCGAGCTGGCGACACCAACCTTTTCACCGGTACTCACCCCCTCCCTCGCCGCCAGGATCGGCGGTGTGAGAGAGCCGGCCGATCTCCTGAAACTGCCGAGACTCAGTGCGAAGGACCGGATGTGGCAAGCCTGGTTTGCCGAGGCAGGGGTCGAAAATCCCACCATCGACGACAGCGGCGACAACGGCTACGAATCCCAGGACCTGGAGGTCTATGCCGCGCTTGAAGACCATGGCGTGGCGCTCGCTGCTCCGTTCTTCTTCCGCGACGAGCTGGCCTCGGGCCGGCTGATCCAGCCCTTCCCGATAACCGTGAAGGCGCCCTACCCGCTGGCGCTGGTCTATCCCCGGGCACGACGCAACGCGGGCAAGATCAGGAGCTTCCGCGACTGGATCACGGCAACGCTGAACGCCGACATAGCCGCCTTCGAAGGCACCCGACAGCCGTGAGCGACGTCAGGGGATACCGCCGAGGGAGGTTTCGGTTCGGCTGCCAACGCAGGTTTTGGGGCCTTGCCGATGGAAGAGCGCGAGCGCAAGAAACCGTCTGGCGAGAGCGCGCCGCCGCCCCGCCAGCCGGATTGGAAGGTCGGCCGGCCGCTCCAGACGGGGGAGATAGGAAGCGGCCGGCCCATCGGACGGCGGATTGTCGGAGTTTTTCATCCGCGCGCCGAAGAGATTGCGAAGCGTTTCGAACGAGCCGCCCGAAAACATCAGGAAGGAACCGATGGGGGACATGGCTGCGTTCTCCGCGAGGGCATGGAGTTGATCCGGCAAGGCGGCGGAGAATTGCCCTGATCCGCAAGGACGTTCCAATGCGAAATCCGATATGGGGTATGAAGAGGCTTTATCCATGAAACTGTCGCGCCAGCTTCCCCTGAATGCGGTCCGGGTGTTCGAGGCCGTCGCCCGGCACGGCAACTTCACCCGTGCCGGAGAAGAGCTCGGCATGACCCAGACGGCGGTCAGCTATCAGATCAAGCTGCTGGAGGATCACCTTGGCGAACCGCTGTTCGTGCGCCATCCGCGCCTGACCGTGCTCACCCCCACCGGCGAACGCATGCTTCCAAAGGTCATCGAGGCCTTCACGCTGCTGGGTGAAGCCATCGCAACGGCAAAGCAGAACGGGGACGAGGTCCTGGAGATTCACTCGGTACCCACCTTTGCCTCGCACTGGCTTGCCCGCCACCTTGGCAGTTTCCAGCTTGAGCACCCGAACATCGCCGTACGACTGCATCGGAATATGACGACCACCGATTTCAGCCGGGAGCCGGCCGACCTCGCTATCCGGATCGGCAAGGGGCCATCCTGGCCCGGCCTGGCAAGCCACCCGATCCTTCGTCTTACCTATACGCCGATGCTCAGCCCGAAGCTGGCCGACAGCATCGGCGGCGTGAAGGAACCGGCGGACCTCCTCAAGCTGCCATGGATCAGCGACGATGACGGCCGGTGGAAGCTGTGGTTCGAGATCGCAGGCATAGATACGGCGACCAGCAAGGCCCGGCGGCTGGACGCGCTCGGGGTTATGGATCTGGAAACCGAGGCCGCGCTTGCCGGCCACGGTGTCGCCATGCTCAGCCCCTTCTACGTTCAGGACGAACTCTCCCGGGGCAGACTCATCCAGCCCTTCGATATCACCTGGCTGGACGACGACACGTACTGGATCGTCTATCCCGAAGGCCGCCGCAACCTTCCGAAGATCCGCAAGTTCCGGGAATGGCTGGAGGCAACCATTGCGCCGGAACGCGAAGCCCTGGGGCTGAGCGCGCAGTAATCCCGGATGGACACGCTACCGCGCCTACAGAAAGCGCGGCGGCCCGCCGTCGAGGGAATGCAGATCGCGGTACCGCCAATCCTGACGATCTCCAAACCACGGATCGTCGCAGAGACCGATGTCGCACAGTTCGCGCTCGGACAGTGGCAGGCGGCCGCGGGAAGGCTTCAGGAATGCACCGATGCCGGTGAGCCTCTTCAGAAGGCGCAGAAATCCCTTCGGCGCGATGATGCTCATGGCCGTTTCCTCGTTGACAATGACTGTGCATGGTTGATCTATGAGGGACGAAATAGGACTGACTTTCCGCTGTTTCCAACGGAATATCCGTCTGCATGGATCAAGAGAGATTATCCATGAAACTCTCCCGGAACTTCCCGCTCAACGCGATGCGCGTGTTCGAGGCCGCCGCACGGCACCTGAGCTTCACCAAGGCCGGCGAGGAACTGGGTATGACCCAGACGGCGGTGAGCTACCAGATCAGGCTGCTGGAGGATCACCTCGCCGAACCGCTGTTTCTCCGCCGTCCCCGTCAGGTCACGCTGACCGAAGCGGGCGAGCGGCTGGCACCGCGGATCGGCGAAGCTTTCTCGATCATGCAGGACGCCGTGGCGAGCCTGCGCGAGGCCACCCAGACCACGCTCAGGATTCACTCCACCGCCACCTTTGCCCATCATTGGCTGGCACAAAACATCGGTGATTTTCAGCTGCGGCATCCGAAGGTCGCAGTCCGGCTCGAAACCTCGCAGGAGGTAATCGATTTTTCGAGGACCGAGGCAGACGTCGCGATCCGGGTCGGCAAAGGACGATGGCCCGGCTTGCTGTCCCATCGGCTGATGAAAATCGACTTCACCCCGATGTTGAGCCCGGAGCTGGCAAAGAGCGCCGGTGGCCTCAACTCCCCTGCCGACTTGCTGAAACTCCGCCTGATCGATCCGGGTGACCCATGGTGGGCGATTTGGTTTGCAGAAGCCGGTGTGGGTAACGTCGACCTGGACAGCCGCACGCGCAGCCGGTTGGGCGCGCAATCCATCGAGGCGAAAGTCGCCATAGCCGGCAAGGGCGTGGCGATGTTGACGCCGTCCTTCTACGCAAACGAGCTCGCGACGGGACAATTGATCCAGCCATTCGAACTGACATGCCGGGACGGCACGGACTACTGGCTCGCTTATCCCGAAAACAGGAAGAACCTGCCCAAGATCAAGGCGTTCCATACCTGGATCATGGAAGCGCTCACGCGTTGAAAACCGACAACCGCAGTTCTCCTGCCGGAAGATCAGTAAGACATGTCCGGCGCATAAAAGCAGCGTGGCGTATCCTCATTCGGGAACAGACAGAGATGATATTCGCTGTCCGGCGAGCGAAGGGCGCTGCGCTGGGGAAACTTGAACACATGCGCCCGCGTCACCAGCCTGTGATCGCCGGGCGCTATCGTCAGTTGATATCCCCCTCGCACGATCCTCACGGTCTTCGACGGAATCTGCTGACAGTCCCCTGAGTGTTCATTTCCGTTGCAGCAATAGGCATCGTAGCGCCACCCGGCAGGAGCGTCGTGGGCCAGGACGTCGAAGGCAAACAACGCACCGAAGGTCATCACCATTGCACGCATGGGCGGTATCTCCGTTGAAGACCTTTCGCCGGCGCGACGCAAACCGTCCCACCGACGGACTCACGCCACAATGTAACAAATTACTAATATACATTCCAACCGCCAACGCGACCGCCGGCTTTGCAACACCTGATACTTTGAGGAAAGCGCTGGTTTCCTTCAGGGCTCCCCTTTCAATCCGGCACCTTTTTCGACAAGGTATCCGGTTGGGGGGAAGAAAGGGACAGTGCATGTATGAATTCGCAATTGCCTGGGAATGGCTGTCGTTCGCCGTTCGCTGGCTGCACGTCGTGACGGCCGTCGCATGGATCGGCTCGTCCTTCTATTTCATCGCGCTGGATCTCGGCCTGGTGAAACGACCGCACCTGCCGGTTGGCGCCCACGGCGAGGAATGGCAGGTCCACGGCGGCGGATTCTACCACATTCAGAAGTATCTCGTGGCGCCGGCGACCATGCCGGAGCATCTCACGTGGTTCAAATGGGAAAGCTATTCCACGTGGCTGTCCGGTTTCGCCATGCTCTGCGTGGTCTATTACGGCGGTGCCGACCTCTTCCTCATCGACCGCCATGTGCTCGACATCGAGCCCTGGCAGGCGATCGGTCTGTCGCTTGCCTCCCTCGCCGTCGGGTGGCTCATCTACGACCTGCTCTGCAAGTCTCCCCTCGGTCGCAACACCTGGGGTCTGATGATCCTGCTCTATGCCGTGCTGGTGGCAATGGCCTGGAGCTATACGCAGGTCTTCACCGGCCGCGCCGCCTTCCTGCACCTCGGCGCGTTCACCGCGACGATCATGTCGGCCAACGTCTTCTTCATCATCATCCCGAACCAGAAGATTGTCGTCGCCGACCTGATCGCCGGCCGCACGCCCGACCCGAAATACGGCGTGATCGCCAAGCAGCGCTCGCTGCACAACAACTACCTGACGCTGCCCGTCATCTTCTTCATGCTGTCGAACCACTATCCGCTGGCCTTCGCCACGGCCTACAACTGGATCATCGCAGCGCTGGTCTTCCTGATGGGCGTAACGATCCGGCACTGGTTCAACACCACCCACGCCCGCAAGGGCAAGCCGACCTGGACCTGGGCCGCAACGATCATCATCTTCATCGTCATCGCCTGGCTCTCGACAGTGCAGAAGCCGACGCCGGATACCGAGATCTCCGTCACACCCGCCAACCTGCGCTTCGTCGAGAACGTGCACTTCGAGGCGGCGCGCGACGTGATCCAGTCCCGTTGCTCGATGTGCCATGCGGCCGAACCGGTCTGGGAGGGACTTCCCCGCGCGCCGAAGAACGTGAAGCTGGAAACAGACGCGGAAATCGCCATCCACGCCCGCGAAATCTATATCCAGGCCGCCCGCAGCCACGCCATGCCGCCGGGAAACGTCACCGAACTTGAGGACACGGACCGGGCGCTGCTGGCTGCTTGGTACGAGAGCGCCGTCGACGGGACGGGCCGCCCATGACCGCTACACTTTACCGGGGACGGCTGCTGTCCTTCCGCCGCGCGCCGCAATCGCTGGACGACCACGACAGCTATCTCTACGAGCGCGACGGCGCCCTCCTGGTGGAGAACGGAGTGATCGTCGCTTCCGGCGCATTCGATACCGTGAAGGCTGCCGCCGCCGAAGACGTGGAAATCATCGACCACCGCCCGCACCTGATCCTGCCCGGCCTGATCGACACCCACGTGCATTTCCCGCAGATGCAGGTGATAGGCTCCTATGCCGGCGGCCTGCTCGAATGGCTGAACACCTATACCTTCCCCGAGGAGTGCCGTTTCGTCGAGACGGCGCATGCGGAGCGCATCGCCACGCATTTCTTCGACGAATTCTTCCGCAACGGCACGACGACGGCCGTCGCCTATCTCTCGGTGCACAAGGCTTCGGCCGACGCCCTCTTCGCCGAAAACCTCCGGCGCGGCAGCCTGATGATCGCCGGCAAGGTGATGATGGACCGCAATGCCCCCCAAGGTCTGCTCGACACCGCCGAAACCGGTTACGACGAGACCCGTCAGGTCATCGCCGACTGGCACGGCAAGGGTCGCAACCATGTCGCCATCACGCCGCGTTTCGCCATCACCTCCACCCCGGCCCAGATGGAAGCCTGTCAGGCGCTGGCACGGGAGTTTCCCGACCTGCACATCCAGACGCATCTCTCCGAAAACCACGCCGAGATCGACTACACCTGCTCGCTCTATCCCGACGCGATCGACTATACCGACGTCTACGCCCGCTACGGCTTGCTCGGGAAAAAGACCCTGCTCGGCCACGCCATCCACCTCTCCGACCGCGAAGCGGATGCGATCAGCGAGGCCGGCGCCGTCGCCGTGCACTGCCCGACCTCGAACCTCTTCCTCGGCTCGGGTCTTTTCCCGATGCGGCGCTACCAGAAGCGCGAGAAGCCACTGCGTATCGCCGTTGCCACCGACATAGGTGGCGGCACCAGCTATTCCATGCTGAAGACGCTGGATGAGGCCTACAAGATCCAGCAGTTGCTCGGTGAGCGACTGAACCCGCTGGAAAGCTTCCACCTGATGACGCGCGGCAATGCCGAGGCGCTGTCCCTGGAAGAACGCATCGGCACGCTGGACGCCGGCACCGACGCCGATTTCATCGTCCTGAACGCCAGCGCGACCCCCGCCATGGCGCTCAAGATGGAAGCCGTCAAATCCCTTGCGGAAGAGCTGTTTCTGCTGCAGACATTGGGCGACGACCGATCCGTCGTCGAAACCTATGTCGCAGGCAAGGCAATGAAGCCCGCTTCCTAAACGGGTTGCTTCCGCTTCATCACCCTGCCCCGTTGCGGCCGCCATGTGCCGGCCTCACCGATCCCGAAGGCCCACCTCATGACGCTCTGTCGTTAATTCCCAACAAGGCAAGAACAGTGTCATCCATTCTTGAAATCGCCGACCTCAAGCGGCTCGCGAAGCGTCGCGTGCCGAAGCTCTTCTTCGACTATGCCGACAGCGGCGCCTACACCGAATCCACCTACCGCGCCAACGAAAGCGACTTCGCCAGGATCAAGCTTCGCCAGCGCGTATTGGTCGACATGAGCGACCGGACGCTCGCCTCGACCATGATCGGTGAGAAGGTCACGATGCCGGTGGCGCTGGCGCCGACGGGCCTCACCGGCATGCAGTTCGCCGACGGCGAGATGCTGGCGGCGCAGGCGGCCGAGGAATTCGGCGTTCCCTTCACACTGTCGACCATGAGCATCTGCTCGATCGAGGACGTCGCCTCGGTGACGAAGAAGCCGTTCTGGTTCCAGCTCTACGTCATGCGCGACCGCGATTTCGTGCTGAGCCTGATCGAACGCGCCAAGACGGCGAAGTGCTCTGCTCTGGTGCTGACCGCCGACCTGCAGATCCTCGGCCAGCGTCACAAGGATATCCGAAACGGCCTGTCCGCACCGCCGAGGCTGACGCCCCGGCACCTGATGCAGATGGCAATGCGGCCACGCTGGTGCTGGAAGATGCTGCAGACGCAGCGCCGCACCTTCCGCAACATCCATGGCCATGTGAAAGGGGTTTCCGACCTCTCCTCGCTCAATGTCTGGACCACCGAGCAGTTCGACCCGCAACTCTCGTGGAAGGACGTCGAATGGATCAGGGAACGCTGGGGCGGCAAGCTGATCATCAAGGGCATTCTCGACGTCGAGGACGCCATACTGGCCGCCCAGACCGGCGCCGACGCGATCGTCGTCTCCAACCACGGCGGAAGACAGCTCGACGGAGCCCCCTCGTCCATCTCCGCGCTGACGAAGATCGTCGACACTGTAGGCGACCGGATCGAAGTGCATCTGGATGGCGGCATCCGCTCCGGTCAGGACGTACTGAAGGCCGTGGCGCTCGGCGCGAAAGGCACCTTCATCGGCCGTCCCTTCCTCTACGGCCTCGGCGCCATGGGTAAGCCGGGCGTCACCATGGCACTGGAAATCATCCGCAAGGAGATGGACATCACCATGGCGCTCTGCGGCAAGCGCGATATCGCCAATATCGATCGCAGCATTATCGCGGAGAACCCGTTCGCCTGAGGTTTGGAAAACCTCAGGGTTCCCCACCGAGAAAACCTGTGGCAAGGCCGCTCGCCCAGTCGAGCCGGCCGTTGCGGCGGGCGAGCTCGGCCATGGCCATGTGATCGTAGGGTACCTGGCGGAAGGTCACGAGCCAGTTCCCTTCCCGCTTCTCGCAGATCGCGTAGCTCGCAAAGACGTGACCGGCCTCGATCTTGTGCGGATACGGCTTGTCGTCGTCATAGGCCGGACCGCCGACGCTGCCCGGATTGACGATCAGCCGCCCGTCGGAGAGGCGCACCGTGCGGGCGAGATGGGTATGTCCGCAGAGGATGAGTGATTGCCCGATCCCCTCGGCCCAGGCTTCGACCTCGGTGAGCGGACGCTGCACGACGTGGCCCTCCGGCGTGACCGTCTCCAGCCAGTAGGTGTTGTCTTCCTTCGGCGTCGCATGGCAGAGGTAGACTTCGTCGCGCCAGACGCACGAGAACGGCAGCGTACGAAGCCAGTCGAGATGGGCGGGCGTCAACTGGGCGAACGCATCGGCCTCCCAACTGTGCATGGCATCCGTCGCGTGCTCGACCAGATAGCGGTCGTGATTACCCCGCACCGTGACAAGATCAAGCGAGACGAGCAGATCGGCCGTGCGCCCGGCTTCCAGCGGACCTGAAAGGCTATCGCCGAGATTGACGATGTCGGAAGTGGCAATGCCCTGTACGGCGATATCTGCCAGCACCGCCTCCAGCGCCGGGCAATTGCCGTGGACGTCCGCGATCGCGGCAAACCGCATCTTAGCTGCCCCGATAGGTCGAATAACCGTAAGGCGAAAGCAGCAACGGCACGTGGTAGTGCGCCGACGTATCGGAAATGCCGAAGCGGATCGGGATGACGTCAAGGAACGGCGGGTCGGTCAGCGCGAGACCAAGCCCCTTCAGGTATTCGCCCGCGTGAAAGATCAGTTCGTACTGACCGATCTGGAATTCCTCGCCGGAAAGGATGGGACCACCGTCGACCCGGCCGTCGGCGTTGGTGAACACCGTACGGATCAGCTCCGGCGCTTCGCCCGCCATACGCGCAAGCTGGATGCGCATCCCCTTGGCCGGCTTGCCGAGCGCGGTGTCGAGCACATGGGTGGTAAGACCGGTCATGGATGCGGCTCCAGAATCGTGAACGGGGTGTCGAAGAAGAATTCCTCGAGATTGTTACCCGGTCCATCGCGATCGACAATCAGGAAATCGCTGACCTCACCCACCGCCATCAGCGGATGATGCCAGGTGTTGCGCCGATAGTTCACACCCTGGTCGCCGCGCGCCAGGAACACCTGCGGCCGGCCGGGACGGCCTCCTTCGTCCGGCGACACCACCACCAGATACGGGCGTCCGCCGAGCGGAGAGAAACTCTGGCTGCCGAGCGGATGGCGCTCCATCATGTCGAGCCTGTAGGGAAAGGCGCGCGGCTGGCCGCGGAAGATGTTGATGATCACCCGTGCCCCCTCCCCCGCGACCTCCGGCGCCGCCAGAGCGTGAAAGCGCTCGGTCGTGCCACCGTTGATGAGGCGCATGGTCTCCGGTCTAGCCTCGATTACGTCGCCGAAGGGCGCAAAGGTTTCCGCCGTGAGCGGCCGAATGGTGAGGATGTCGGGCAAGTCATTCCCCCTGCGGGTATGGATTACGTATCTGGCGAAGAGTTTCGAGTAGGTCCGGCACGGCCCTGGTCGCGGTATCCCACACCGTATCGAGATCCATTCGGAAGTATCCGCGCGCAATGCGATTGCGCATGCTCCGGATCTCGATCCATGGGATCTCGGGATGATCTGCCACAAAATCAGGGTGGCTCTCCAGGAGACGATTTGCCATCTCACCGATCATGAGCAGGTTCATGCCAATAGCGCGCTGCATTACAACGTCATGCCTGAAACTCTCGAGCGTGAGGCCGGCAAGGAACTCCATGATTTCGCTCGCCACCTGCTCCATTTCTTCGAGATAACTGCGAAGGCGCTCCTGCTTCATATGGGCAGTGCCTCTGAAAGCACCCTTTGCCGAAGGCTTTCGGGAAAGTCCCCCGGGAGCGCAAGATGAACCGGTGTCGGTTTCATCAATTGCTCCAGTTCTTCCAGCAATCCCCCGAGATCGAAAAGCGTCGTGCCCGGCAGCGCGTCCACCAGAATGTCGAGATCGCTGTCCGGCCGGTCCTCTCCCCGCGCCACTGAGCCGAAGACGCGCGGGTTCACCGCGTGGAAGCGGCTGGTCGCCTCACGGATTGCCTGGCTGTTCTTTTCCAGCACTTCTGACGGACGCATCGCCGGTCTCCTTGCGCCAATATAATCGACGCGCTCACAAACAAAAACAGCGCCGGCTTTCACCGGCGCTGTGAGTGCGGTCGGTCCCTGAAGGGATCAGGCGGCAGCGGATGCCGCCGTCGGGACTTCCGAGATGGTCTTCAGCACCTGGGAAGCGATCGCATAGGGGTCGCCCTGGGAGTTCGGACGGCGATCTTCGAGGTAGCCCTTGTAGTCGTTCTTGATGAACGAGTGCGGGACGCGGATCGAAGCGCCGCGGTCGGCAACGCCGTAGGAGAACTTGTTCCACGGCGCCGTCTCGTGCTTGCCGGTCAGACGCATGTGGTTGTCCGGGCCGTAGACGTTGATGTGATCCATCAGGTTCTTTTCGAAGGCGGCCATCAGGCGTTCGAAATAATCCTTGCCACCGACTTCGCGCATGTACTTGGTCGAGAAGTTGCAGTGCATGCCCGAACCGTTCCAGTCGGTGTCACCGAGCGGCTTGCAGTGCCATTCAATGTCGACGCCGTACTTTTCGCAAAGACGCAGAAGCAGGTAGCGAGCCATCCAGATCTGGTCGGCAGCCTTCTTCGAGCCCTTGCCGAAGATCTGGAATTCCCACTGACCCTTGGCCACTTCGGCGTTGATGCCTTCATGGTTGATACCGGCCTCGAGGCACAGATCGAGATGTTCTTCAACGATCTGGCGAGCGATCGAACCGACGTTCTTGTAGCCGACGCCGGTGTAGTACGGACCCTGCGGAGCCGGGTAGCCGTGTTCCGGGAAGCCGAGCGGACGACCGTCCTTGTAGAAGAAGTATTCCTGCTCGAAGCCGAACCAGGCGTCCTCGTCGTCGAGGATCGTGGCGCGGGTGTTCGACGGATGCGGCGTAACGCCATCCGGCATCATGACTTCGCACATAACCAGCACGCCGTTCTTGCGAGCCGGGTCGGGATAGACGGCTACCGGCTTCAGGACGCAGTCAGACGAGCGGCCTTCGGCCTGCTCCGTCGACGAACCGTCGAAGCCCCAGTAGGGGAGCTCTTCCAGCGAGGGGAAGCTGTCGAATTCCTTGATCTGCGTCTTGCCGCGCAGGTTCGGTACAGGCTTGTAGCCATCGAGCCAGATATACTCGAGCTTGTACTTGGTCATTTTTCTCTCTCTACCAGTCACGCGCCTCATGGCGCTCACAGAGGGTGATTCTCCGGAAGTCGGGGAGTCGCACCTATCCAAGCACACAGCGTGCCAATTCGAGGCCGGGATGACCGAACACGCCCGAAATGGGGTGACGGCTCGATCGTCATGACCTGAAACGCGACAGAATTATTAAGGTTTTCTGAGCATTCTGTGGGAACATGAGAATGCCATCCCGTGTTTTACGAGCGGTCAGTGGCATCAACGGACATGATGAAAATGCGTTCATGTCGCTAATCGCCGAATTTCTGATTACAAAATAGGCACTTTGCGCTTTATGTGTGCATTATGCTCCGGAGTATGATAGGGAAATTCCACCGATTGAAATTCGGTGACGAACGAGAGGCAGTAGCATGACGACGGACATGGTTCGGGAATCAGCGAAGATCTACGAGTTCCCGGTAAGGAACCCTCAAAGGGTACGCGAGATGCAGGCCCGCCAGCTACTGGCCGGACGCGTCATTATCGAAAGCGGCTGCGGCAGCTGGTACCACGAGGAAGCCATCCGTGAGGAACGCGAATCCACGCGGACGCAGTGACCGCGCCCGATGCGCTGAAAACCGTCCCTCGGGCGGCAAAAACCTGTGTGAAAGAGCGGGCTGATGGCCCGCTTTATCGTTTTCTGAGGAACTGGCTCAGGCCTTGGTACCGAACAGCCTCAGGCGCATGATCCCGCCATCCGGGTGCATGGCGATCCGGACATGGGTGACGGTACCGATATCGGCCACCTCCCCGCCTTCATAGACGTGTTCCGCATCCATCTGCATCTTGGTGCGCGCAACGATCGGCTTCCAGCCTTCCGATGCGGCGATCTCCGCCTCGCTGAACGTGTCGCCCGCATCCGGCAGGTAGGCGCCCAGCAGCTCGCAGGTATCCGGATAGTTCCCCTTGTAGAAATGCGTGTCGATGATCACGCGCTTCACCAGTCCCGGATGACCGAGGCGGATGATCGCCCAGTCATGGCCCGGACCGCGCCGCCGCTTGGTCTCCCAACCGTCGCCCATGTTGATGCCCCGCCCCGGCGACAGGATCTTGTCGGGATGGCCGTAATGCGCGTCCGACCACGCGAGCGCCTTGGCACCATGGTAGATATAGGCGAGGTCGATCTCCTCGTCGGGTTTCACCTTAGACCAGTCGAAGAAAGCCGCACCGTAAACACGCAGGCGCGCCACGCCGCCATCGGGGTAGATGTGCAGGCGCAGATGCGTCCAGACCTTCTCGCGGTCGGCGTTCTCGAAGAAATGTTGCGCCGAAGGACCGAGCGGCGACTTCGCAACCAGCTCCACCCATTCGGTTGCCTCGGTCGGATCGCCGCTTTCGACGAACGCCGCCTCGATCGAGCAGTGCGGTGGATAGTTGCCGGTGAAATAGCGGGTATCGACATCGAAGCCGAAGATGCGACCGGGCATGGCGAGCCGGATCACCGACCAGTCGTGGCCGGGAACGCGCTTGCGCCGGCTTTCCCAGCCATCCATGTACTTGCCGTTGTCGTCATAGAGCGCCGGGTCGAACCACGCGGGATCGTCGTTCAGCATGCGCTCCAGCGGCGCGAAGAATTCGTCGGTCGCGAAGATACCCTTGGCGCCGAGCCGGGCCGAGGCGAGATTGACCGCTCCGGCCGCGAACGGAGGCAGGACGACTGTGGATGTTTCGATCATGTCAGGCGGTCTCCGGTAGAAGGCTTTCCAGGCGAAGCCTTGCGATTTTCTCGACCTGCGCGCAAGCCGTGTCGAACTCCTCCTCGCGGCCGTTGCCGATCCGGCGTTCGAAGGCGGTGAGGATGTCGTGCCGATCGAGCCCCTTCACCGCGATGATGAAGGGAAAGCCGAATTTTTCGACATAGCCGGCATTGAGTTCGGTGAAGCGGGCGAATTCTTCAGGCGTGAGCCGATCGAGGCCGGCGCCTGCCTGTTCCTTGCGGCTGTCTTCGGTGAGCTTTCCGGCGACCGCAAGCCGCCCTGCCAGATCGGGATGCGCCCGCAGCACCCCGAGACGCTCCTCGGAAGAGGCCGCCCGGAACATCCGCACCATCGCCGCATGCACTCCGGCGGCCGTCAGCGGCTCCCCGATCAGCCCGGCGTCAAAAGCCCGCTCGGCGATGAACGGCGAATGCTCGAACACGCCACCGTATTGCGCCACGAAATCCGCCTTTTCCATCCCGGCTCCCGAATGAGACATCGCCTGCGCCGATAGGATTAGCCAAGGGTGCTCCGCTTGTCGAGGCGCTCACCTCGTTCTCCGTCGGAACAAATCAGGCAAACAGACCAAAGACATAGAAGGTCAGCGCGGAAATGATCGCGGCGGCCGGAAGTGTGATGAACCAGGCGATCACGATATTGCTCGCCAGCCCCCAGCGCACCGCGGAAACCCGCCGCGCCGAGCCAACCCCGACGATCGCACCGGTGATGGTGTGGGTGGTGGAGACCGGAATCCCGAGCCAGGTCGCCCCGAACAGGGTCAGTGCGCCGCCGGTCTCGGCGCAGAAGCCCTGCATCGGATTGAGCCGGGTGATCTTGGAGCCCATGGTATGGACGATGCGCCAACCGCCGAACAGGGTCCCGAGCGCAATCGCCGCCTGGCAGGTGAGAACCACCCACAGCGGCACATAGAACGTGTCTCCCAGATACCCTTGCGAGAACAGGAGGACGGTGATGATGCCCATTGTCTTCTGCGCGTCGTTGCCGCCATGGCCAAGCGAGTACATCGAAGCAGACAGGAACTGCATGACGCGGAAGGTGCGGTCGACGGCAAACGGCGTCTGGCGCACGAAAATCCACGAGACGATGAGAACGAGGACGAGGGCGAGGAAAAAGCCGATCGCCGGCGACAGGAAGATCGCGCCGACGGTCTTCAGCAGGCCGGACAGAATCAGTGCATCTCCTCCGCTCTTGGCAAGGCCGGCACCAACGAGACCGCCGATCAGCGCATGGGAAGAGCTGGAGGGAATCCCGAACATCCAGGTGACGATATTCCAGACGATTGCACCCGACAGGGCAGAAAAGATCACCAGCGGCGTGACGATAGTCGGATCGATGATCCCCTTGCCGATGGTTTCGGCCACATGCAGGCCAAAGAAAAGAAAGGCGATGAAGTTGAAGAACGCCGCCCACCCGACCGCGTATTGAGGTCGCAGCACGCGTGTGGACACGATCGTCGCGATCGAGTTGGCCGCATCGTGCAGACCGTTCAGGAAATCGAAGAACAGTGCCACCCCGATCAGGGCGACGAGCAGGGGAAAGGCCAGCGTCGCGTCCATCAGACGTTCTCGATCACGATACCGCTGATCTCGTTGGCGACATCCTCGAAGCGATCGACGACCTTCTCCAGCTCGGCATAAATCTCGCTGCCGATGATATAGGCCATCGGGTTGCTGGCGCCGTGACGCTTGTAAAGATCCCTGAGGCCGGCTTCGTAGAGCTCGTCGGACCGGCCTTCCACGCGCATGACCTCTTCGGCGATTTCCGACAGCCGCTGCGCATTGGGACCGATCTTCCGCAGAAGCGGGATAGCCTCGGATATCAGCCTCGCGCACTCGACGATCAAAACCCCGATCTCGCGCATGCCCGGATCGAAAGTGGTCTGCTCGTAGAGACGGATTGTCTTGACGGTCTTGTGCATCATGTCGATCGCGTCGTCGAGCGACTGGATCAGGTCCTTGATGTCGCCGCGGTCGAACGGTGTGATGAAGCTGCGGCGCACGGCCTGCAGTACTTCGCCGGTGATGTCGTCGGCTTCATCCTCGAGCTTCACGATCCGTTGGCAATGCTCTTCCAGGTTACCCTCACTCGCCAAAAGCGCCTTGAGGGCATCCGCAGCTCCGACGACCGTGCGGGTATGCTGCTCGAACAGCGAGAAAAAGTTGTCTTCGCGCGGCAGCAGTTTCTTGAACAAGCCGATCATGTCAGCCTTCCATTTCCGGGATTGTCACAAAAGTGTCGCAACCCATTAGCCATCCGGGAATGGCTTGGAAAGACTTTATGTTCCGAAGACACATCAAACCGTCATAAATCGTGGCCCGTCGTAGGCGTCGAAACAACGGAAGCCCCTGTCACCCTGCAGGCTTATGGTGCTTGTGCCAGTGCTCGGCGATTTCGATGCGCTTCGGGATCCAGACCTTTTCGTGGCTGGTCACGTAGTCGATGAAGCGGGCGAGTGCCGCGGCGCGACCGGGACGTCCGACGAGGCGGCAGTGAAGGCCGACGTTCAGCATCTTCGGCGCACCCTTCCTGCCTTCTTCATAAAGAACGTCGAACGCATCCTTGAGATAGTTGAAGAACTGGTCGCCGGCATTGAAGCCCTGCGGCGTCGCAAACCGCATGTCGTTCGTTTCCAGCGTATAGGGAATGATGAGAAACGGCTTGCCATCGAGACCCGGCACCCAATACGGAAGGTCGTCGGCGTAACTGTCGGAGGAATAGATAAAACCACCCTCCTCCATCACCAGCCGCAGCGTGTTGATCGACGGTTTGCCCTGATACATGCCGAGCGGATGCGAGCCGGTCAGTTCCTTGTGCAGCCGCACCGCCTCGCGGATATGCTCACGCTCCACCTCCTCCGGAAAATCCTTGTATTCGAGCCAGCGGTAGCCATGGCTGGCGATTTCCCAGCCGGCTTCCTTCATAGCAGCCACCGCTTCCGGGTTCCGCGCCATGGCGAGCGTCACGCCGTAGACGGTCGCCGCCACCTTGCGTTCGGTGAAGATGCGCCACAGCCGCCAGAAGCCGGCACGCGAACCGTATTCGTAGATGCTCTCCATGTTCAGGTTACGCTGGCCGGGCCACGGCTGGGCGCCGACGATCTCCGACAGCAGGTTCTCGGATGCCGGATCGCCATCGAGGATACAACTCTCGCCGCCCTCCTCGTAATTGATGACGAACTGCACCGCGATGCGGGCATCACCCGGCCATTTCGGATCAGGAATGGAGCGGCCGTAACCGACGAGATCGCGCGGATAGGAACTGGTCTGCATCAAATCACCCCGTTTTTGGCCAGACGGTAAGCGGCGACGTCAGGGTTGTCGAGATGCAAATCGGCGAGCAGGTCGTTGCCTTTCAGGCATCGCCGAGCCCAGACGATCTTCAGGCTTTGGGCAAAGCGAGATCGAGATGGTGCGTCAGCAAAAAACTCTCCGGCACGTCCAGAGTTTCCCCACCCACAGCGGCCAGCGCAGCGTCGGCAAGCTTGTGTGCCAGCCCGAACGAGACCTTGAACCCGCCGGTCAGCGCAATCAGGCGCGGCAAGTCCGGGTGCGGCCCCACCATCGGGTCGCGGCCGATCGCCTTCGGCCGCAGGCCCGCCCAACATTCAATGACCGGCGCATCCGAAAGCACGGGCGCAAGCTGTCGCGCCGAAGCTATCAGATCTTCCAGTTGCCCATCCGTACCGGTGGGATCGCTGAACCTGTTCTCGCTGGTGCTGCCGATCGCCACGGTACCGTCGTCGTGCGGTACGATATAGAGCCCGTCAAGATAGAGCAGAGGCAGACCCGGATCGACATCTGCGCGCAGGAGTGCTGCCTGCCCCTTCACCGGCTGGCCAAGCGGCTCGGCGAGCACACGGGTTCCGGCGAGCATGTCGAAGGATCGATGGCCTGCAGCCACGATTACATGGCCGAAGGTAATCCGCTCGGTCCCATCTAGCTTCGCGCTCCCGGCGACAGCGTCGATCTCGTGCACTGACGTATTCTCTAGGACCGCCACGCTCGGCAGTTGGCCTATCGCGGCCGTCAGCATCGCGGTCAGCCGGCGCGGTGAGACCCGGGCGGCGAACGTATCGTGCACGAACCCGGAAACGGCAGTCTCCCCTGCCGGCCATCCGGCACGCTGAGGCGTATCGATGACGGTCCAGCCGAAATCGCGTCCGCTCTGCCGCCAGTTCGTTTTCGCCTCCTGCTCATGACGCTCGGCAATCCGGCGCAGATGCTCCTTCGGCAGCGGAATGAGCCGGCCGCAGCGACGATAGCCGGCATTGAGCCCCGTCTCCGCCTCGATGCGCACGATCTCATCTTCCAGTTCGAGCAGTGCGTCGAACTGGAACTGCTTCTTGTCGTTCCATTTGTCCGGCATATGCGGCATCAGCGCGCCGAGCAGACCGCCGCTCGCGCCGCCCGCAATCTTTTCCCGCTCGATCAGCAGGGTCTTCAATCCGAGGCGACCAGCCTTCAACGCCGCCCATAGGCCCATAATGCCGCCACCGACGACCAGTACGTCGACGGACGATTGACCACCCGGCGGCTTCGCTCTATCGGCTGTGTTCATGACGATATCCAACTCCGATCCGGAAGACGGACGCGACGGCGAGGCGCTCGCCTGGCACGACGGCGATATGCCTTATTCGACCGCCTTTGGCGATCACTTTTATTGCCGCACCGACGGCCGGCTCGAATGCGGTCACGTCTTCCTCGCTGGCAATGGTCTCCCGGACCGTTGGCGCCGCGACGGCCTGTTCCGCATCGGCGAACTCGGCTTCGGCACCGGCCTCAATCTCTGCGAAACCTGGCGCCAGTGGAAAGAAACCCGCCTGCCAGGCGGCGCGCTGCATTTCATGTCCTTCGAGCTCTACCCGATGCAGGGCGCCGACATCGATCGGGCACTGTCCCGCTGGCCGGAGATCGACGACGAGCGCAGGGGCTTGCTGTCTCTCTGGCCGGAGCATCCGGCGGGTGTAGTGGACCTCCAACTCGACGAGCAGACCCGCCTGACGGTGACCTGCGGCGAGGCTCTGGAGGGCGTCACAGCAACCGAACTCCCCTTCGGCGCTTGGTATCTCGACGGCTTCGCACCATCGCGCAACGGCGCCATGTGGTCCGAGGAGTTGATGAAGGCTCTGTTCGAGAGAACAGTGCCCGGCGGCACCTTCGCCACCTATGCCGCCGCCGGCTTCGTCCGGCGCAATCTCGGCGCAGCGGGCTTTTCGGTCGAGCGGCGACCGGGTTTCGCTGGAAAGCGCGAAATGCTCTGCGGTGTGAAGGTCGCGTCAGAGACCTGATCGTTTTGAGGCCGGCAGACCGTCGTACCACTGCCCGATCTTCTCGCTCAGAAGCTCCGGGCTGATCGGTTTCGACAGGTAGTCGTCCATACCCGCGGCGAAGCAGAGGTCTCGATCGGTATCGAGCGCATGCGCCGTCACCGCGATGATCGGCACGTGCCGCCCATTACCGGCAGCCTGTTCACGTTCACGGATCGTCCGCGTCGCCTGATGGCCATTCATCACCGGCATGGAAACGTCCATGAGAATGAGCGCGGGCGACAGCCGTTCCCAGGCTTCCACTGCCTCCTGGCCATTGGCGACGATCTGGAACCTGAGTCCGAGTGCCTCGAGGATCTGGGTGAAGACGATCTGGTTCACCTCGTTATCCTCGGCCACCAGCACGTCGATCTCCGACACGGAGCGTGCCAGCGCGGGGGGGGCTTCCGGGGCTTGCGGCGCGCTCGGCTGCGCCATCGGCGGAGGCGGCTGCACGCCGCTGCCATCGGCCAGTTGACGAAGCCGGCGCGCCCTGACCACCTCGATGATCGCGCTCCGCAACAGATTGGCCCGCGCCGGCTTCATCAGATGCGCCTGGATGTCGAGCCGGGCGAACATCTGCTCGTCGCCGACCATGTCCATCGAGGTCAGGAACACCATCGCGATCGAATCGAAACGGCGGTCGTCGCGCACCCGGCGGGCGAAATCGATGCCGTTCATTTCCGGCATGTGATAGTCCACCACCAGTGCGTCGATCTGGATGCCGGCCCGGACCGCCTCGTCGAGGATCGCCAGCGCCGTCATCCCGTCTTCCGCCGCAGCCCCGTCGAAGCCCCATTGTTGCAGTTGCTCCAGGAGTATCCGGCGATTGATCGCATTGTCATCGATCACAAGCACGCGGGCGTTCTGCACTGTGATCGGCAGTTCGCTCTGGCGCTGGCGCTCACGAGCCACCGCGAACGGCAGATGCACGGTGAAGACGGAACCGAGACCCACCTCGCTTTCCACCTCGATGGCGCCGCCGAACAGCGAGACAAGGCCGGCTGTGATCGCCAGCCCGAGCCCGGTCCCCTCGTGCCGCCGGGTCGAAGAGGAATCCACCTGCGAGAACTTCTCGAAAATGGTCTTGAGCTTTTCCTGTGGAATGCCGATGCCGGTATCGGCGACGCGCAGCGTCACCATCAATTCACCGGACGCCATCGGCTCGCTGGACAGCTCGATCAGCACATACCCGTTCTCGGTGAACTTGATGGCATTGCCGAGCAGGTTGGTGACGATCTGGCGGAAGCGCCCGGGATCACCGATCACCATGTGGCGCACCGTAGCCTCGCCGCGAATGATGAGTTCGATGTCCTTCTCGGCAGCCGCCGCCGACAGCAGCGTTGCGACGTCCTCGATCGCCTCCACCGGATCGAACGGCGCCTTGCGCAGCTTGAGCTGACCGGCATCGATCTTCGAGAAGTCGAGGATGTCGTTGATGATCGTCAACAGTGCGTTGCCGGATTTGACGATGATGTCGACGAAGGTCTTCTGCCGGGTATCGAGCGGGGACTTCGACAGCAATTCCGCCATGCCGAGCACACCATTCATCGGCGTGCGGATCTCGTGACTCATGTTGGCGAGGAATTCCGATTTCGCCCGGTCGGCGGCCTCGGCGCGGGCGAGCAGTCCGGTCAGATCCTGCTCGCGTTGCTTGATCTCGCTGATGTCGCTCAACACCACCATCCAGTGGCCGCGCCGGCTGACGGTCGCCTCCATCTGCACCCAGGTCTTGCCCGCGGCGAGGAAGGTGCAGGAAAAGCCCTGCCCGTTCTCTACCTTTTCCTGCCATTCGCCCAGCAGTGCCATCGGGTCATCGCCGAAATCGCCGCGCTTGGCGCAGCGGGCGAAGCTGACGTGCCAGCTCTGGCCCGGCTCCAGACTGACGACAGGCACATCCAGGATACGCCCCGCCGCTTCGTTGCTCTGGACGATGACGCCATCCTCGATGACTATCAACCCCTGTGACATGACCCGGATCGCGTCGCGCATCTGCTGGCCGATGCGCTCCAGCTCCTCCCGCGCTTCGTTGATCTCGCGCTCCCGCTGACGGGTCTCGGAAATGTCGGCGTAGGTGATCAGCATACGGTGGTCGGTCAGCCGCTTGCTGGAGATGACGATCTGGCGATCCGAGCCGAGCGACAGTTCGTGCTGGGTATCGCTCCTTATGTTACGAAGCTGGTCGAGGCGGAACTCGATATCCGTCTCCAAATCCCCATCGGTCCAGTGCCAGCCCTGCCGGAAATTGTGCTCTGCATAAGTGCGGAAAGACAGCCCGACGAGCGAGCGCTCGCGTGGCCATTCCCACAGGTCGTAAACCTTGTCGTTGGCGTATTCGATGGAGAGATCATCGTTGAGGATCATCACGCCGACCGGCATCACACGCATGATGCCCTCAAGGTAGAGGTTCAGTTCCTCGGCCTTGGCCTGCGCGGCCTCCAACTGCCGCTCCCGCATTTTCAGCGCCGACACGTCCGTGATCGAGCCGACGATATAACGCTGGTCGGTTGAGGTGATAATCCGCCCGAGACGGGTGATCCCGGTGATCTCGCGCCCCTCGAACGGGAAGGTCTCCGTTTTCTCTAGCGTCTCGCCCTTGATCAGCACCCGGTCGTTTTCCGCCGAAAACTGGTCGGCCCGCTCCGGGAACATGTCCAATTCCGTCTGGCCCAAGAGCCTCTGGCGATCGCCGCCGTGCATCTGGACATAGGCCCGGTTGGCGAACACCAGTCGATGCTGCTCGTCGCGCAGGAAAACCGGCACGGGCACCTGCTCGATCGCAGCCTGGTAGAGCTGGCTCTCCTCCTCGCGCTGGCGCAGCGTCGTGATGTCGGAATAGGTGATCATGTAGCGGCCGGTGCCGAGCCGGCGGCTGGCGACGGCAAGCGCCGCACCGCTCGGAAGCTGCCACTGCCAGACCGGAGGCTCCTCCATCGAGCGAAACTGCCGGACACGCTCCGCGTAAATCTCCTCAACCGACGGTGAACCAGGCCCGTAGAGACCGAGGCGGTGGTTGTACTCGATGAAGTCGCGGTAGAACCAGCCGACGATGCTCACCGGATGCTCGGTCGGCCACATCATATAGAAGGTGTCGTTGACGTACTCTATGACGAAATCCGCATCGAGGATGACGACGCCAACCGGCAGGGAGCGAAGCAGCGCTTCGAGCCGCCCATGCAGCTCGCTCGCCTCCTTCTGCGCGGCGATACACTGTTCCTCGCGGGCCTTGAGTACGGAAACGTCCGTCAGCGTACCGAGGAGATAGCGTCGGCCATCGGCTCCGATGATGCGGGTACGGCGAGAGATCACCGGGACGCGCCCGCCGACGCCGGACAGCATCTCCTCTACCTCGATCGTTTCGCCGGTCTCGATGACGCGACGGTTCTCACGGTAGAGCGGTTCCCCTGCCGGCCCGTACGTCTCCACCTCCGTCTTGCCGATCAGGGCCTGCTGATCGAGTCCCGAAAGCTCGCGGTAGGCCTTGTTGGCGAAGAGCATGCGGTTCTGCTCGTCGCGCACGAAGACAGGCGACGGCATTTCCTCCAGCAGGGGAAACACCCGGGTGATATCGCCGCTCTGGACGGATAACTCGCCGGACGGCTTGCCCGACGCGCGACCGGCCGGCATTTCGTCAAAATAGGCGAACAGATAGGGCTGGTCGTCCTCCGTCAGAAACCGCTCGATCCGCAGCGCGTGGCGCTCGTGGCCGTCGGGATCGTAGCAAAGCGCCGTGGTGTCCTCCCCGAACACCAGCGCGCGCCGCTCCCGATCCTCGCGCTCGTACTCTTCCGGCCGCGACAGCATCTGGCTGCTGGTCTGACCGATGAAATCCTCGACCGGGCGACCGAAGAAGCGGGCATAGGCGGCATTGACAGCGACATGGCGCAGTTCGCAGTCCTTGATGCAAGCGGGCGCGGCGAGATCGGCGATCCTCGCACTGGCCCGTTCAAGCAATCCGTCCTTCGCCTTCAACAACCGATTCCTTCAGCAACACGCAATACCGCATCTAAACATGAACGCGATGCATGAACCATGATCGCTTTGCCCATCAACAGCTTTCGTCCCGTGCCGGCGTCTTGCAGGGAACGCGACATGCCAGTGCCCCTGCCTGTCGCATTTGGCACCTGATTTGTCGCAGCAACTCTGCCAGAGTCGTCTCAATGAGACAGCCACGGTGAAATAATGAGCGAGCCTGCCACCGCCGCCTTGCCCGAGACTGAAACCGCAAACGCAGGCGAACGACGACGCCGCGGGGGCGGACGGGGTGGAGAACGGACGCGTCCCGGCGCCGGGCACAGTTACCTCAATCTCGTGAATTCACTGAAGCCGACCGAGCTGCTCTCTGAAGACGCGCTGGAGGCTATCCACGAAACATCGCTGACGGTTCTCGAAGAAATCGGCATGGACATTATCCTGCCAGAGGCCCGCGAGCGGATGAAGGCGGCTGGCGCCGACGTGAGCGAAGGCTCGGACCGCGTCCGCTTCGACCGCGGCCTGATCATGGAAATGATCGCTTCGGTCCCGTCGCATTTCACGCTTCACGCCCGCAATCCGCGGCGCAACGTCGAGATCGGCGGCAACAACCTGGTCTTCGCCCAGGTCGCTTCCGCGCCCTTCGTCGCCGATCGCGAGGGCGGGCGCCGTGCAGGCAACCGGAAAGATTTCCGCAAGCTGCTGAAGCTCGCCCAGAGCTACGACGTCGTCCACCTGACCGGCGGTTATCCGGTCGAACCGGTCGACATCCACGCGTCCATACGCCATCTCGACTGCCTTTCCGACCTCGCCAAGCTCACGGACAAGGCCTTCCACGTCTATTCGCTCGGAAAGCAGCGCAATCTCGACGGGCTGGAGATTGCCCGTATCGCCCGCGGAATCAGTGCCGAACAGATGGAGCGCGAACCCTCTCTCTTCACCGTCATCAACTCCTCCTCGCCGCTGCGCCTCGACGGACCGATGCTGCAGGGCATTATCGAAATGTCCTCCCGCAACCAGGTCGTCATCATGACCCCGTTCACGCTTGCCGGTGCGATGGCGCCCGTGACGATCGCCGGTGCGCTGGTGCAGCAGAATGCCGAGGCGCTGTGCGGCATCGCCTTCACCCAGATGGTGCGCAAGGGCGACACCCGTTATCTACGGCGGATTTACCTCCAACGTCGACATGAAGACCGGAGCGCCCGCCTTCGGTACGCCGGAATACATGAAGGCGGTAATCGCCGGCGGTCAGTTGGCCCGCCGCTACGGCTTCCCCTATCGCACCTCGAATACCAATGCCGGGAACACCCTGGACGCCCAGTCGGCCTATGAATCGGCGATGTCGCTCTGGGCGGTCACGCATGGCGGCGGCAATTTCGTCATGCACGCGGCCGGCTGGACGGAAGGCGGCCTCACGGCCTCGTTCGAGAAATTCATCCTCGACGTCGACATGCTGCAGATGGTGGCCGAATTCCTGAAACCTCTCGACGTCTCGCCGGACGCGCTGGCACTCGACGCGGTGCGCGAGGTCGGTCCCGGCGGACACTACTTCGGCACCGCACACACGCTGGCCCGCTACGAGACGGCCTTCTATTCGCCGATCCTGTCTGACTGGCGCAATTTCGAGACCTGGACCGAAGCTGGCCAGCCGACCACCTACGACCACGCCAACCGCATTTTCAAGGAGGTGCTCGCCCGCTACGAGCGCCCGGCCATGGACCCGGCGATCGAGGAAGAACTCGACGCCTTCGTCGCCAGGCGCAAGGAGGAAGGCGGCGTCGCCACCGACTTCTGATCAGCCGGTGCCGAGCCCCGAGATATAGGCCTCGTAGGTCTGCTGCGGTCCCGGCTCGAAATGGTCAGGCAGCACCTTCCAGTCCTCCACACGGTCGAGGCGAAAGTCGCGAAAGGCATCGCGCACCTCACACCACCCCGTCAGGACCCAGATCGGCCCGAAAGCACTCAGCCCAAGCGGCCACACGACGCGCTGGCTGCGCTCTTCCGACAGTGAATAATAGGCGATCCAGATCTTGCGCCTGGCCGTCAGCGCCGAGCGTACGTCGCCCAGGGCTTCCGGCGGCTCCGGTTGCGCCGAAGCACGAAAGGCCCGGATCGGCGCTGCGAGCAGCCGGGCGGAATGCTCCTGCGGCAGCAACGCCACCATCTTGTCACGCGCTTCCCGCGCCGCCTGTCCTAGACGGGGATCGCCAAGCATCTCGACAGCCCTGAGCCCGAAAGACAGCGCTTCCAGTTGCTCGAAGGTGAAGGTGAGCGGTGCCGCGTCGAAGGCCTCGCGCAGCATGTAGCCAACGCCGCGCTCGCCCTCGATCGGCGCGCCGGACGCCATCAGGTGATCCATGTCGCGATAGATGGTTCGCGGCGCAACCTCCATCTTCTCGGCGATTTCGGCCGCTGTCATAGCCCGCCCGGTGGCGCGCATCAGCTGGATGATCCGGAAAAGGCGATCGGCGGGGCGCATGAGACGTCTCCCTGAAGCTATGGCCATAAGGCTGTCAGTTGCACTGTGGTAGGTCAAGCACGCAACCGAAACAGGAGAAAGAAATGTCTGACGCGAATGTCCTCGAAATCGCAATCTGCACCGTCACCGACAAACCCGCCGCGGAAGCTGCACGGCTGGCGGCAATGGAATCGGTGCGCCACTATCCCGGTTTCATATCATGGCGCGCCATGACATCCCATGGCGATGGCAACATGATCGCCGATCTCATCGAATGGGAGAACATCGAAGCAGCCCGCGCCGCGGCGCAGAAAGTGCATACGGACCCCGCCTTCCAGCCTTACATGAAAGAGATCCTAACAGTGACCGTGATAGAGCATTTCGATACGAAAGCCGTCATCTGAGCCATGCCCGAACCTTTGAAGCACCTCATCTCCGCCGACGTCGTCCGGAACACGGCCACAGCCCTCTCGCATGCATGGCCTCGGTTCGATAGCGATGCCTTTCTCGACCAGATACTGCCGACGCTAGACGAACTTGAACTGATGCAGCGCAGCCAGTCGATCAACATTGCAATGCAACGCTGCCTGCCGGACGATTTCACGGTTGCCGCCGCCATTCTGGAAAACTGCCTACCCTCTTCAGGCGGATCCCTCTCAGGCTGGGCCTTGCTGGCTTTCAACCAATTCATCGCCACCAAGGGCCTCGACCATCTCGAACGCTCGCTCAACCTGCTCAAGGCACTGACGCCGCATTTCACCGCCGAGTTCGGCATCCGCCCCTTTATCGCCCGCGAACAGGACAAGGCACTCGCCATCATCTCGGAATGGACCACGGACCCGAACCATCACGTCAGGCGCCTTGCCAGCGAAGGCACCCGCCCCCGCCTGCCATGGGCAATGCGCCTGCCTGCGCTCGTCCGAGACCCGTCTCCGATCCTGCCGATCCTCACCGCGCTCCTCGATGATCCGGAAGATTATGTCCGCCGTTCCGTCGCCAACAGCCTGAACGACATCTCCAAGGACCACCCCGACCTCGTCGCCGATTTCGTCGAGCGGCACCGCTGCGACACGGCACCCGAACGGACATGGCTGCTGAAGCACGCATCCCGCACGCTGATCAAGAAAGGCCACGCGAAGGCACTCGCCAATTTCGGCTACGAGGCCTTGGACCAGGTCTCGGCGACCGTGGCTCTCTCGACCGACCGGATCGTCTTTCCGGGGGAACTCGCCTTCACCATCTCACTCACGAATTCAGGCAGCGAAGCCCGCATCGTCATGCTGGACTATGTCGTTCATCATCGGAAGAAGGATGGCTCGCTGACGCCGAAGGTATTCAAGGGCAAGAGCCTCATCATTGCCGCCGGCGAAAGGATGGCCGTCGTCAAGCGCCATGCCTTCCGGCCGATCACCACGCGGGTCTACTATCCGGGCAGTCATCGGCTGGAGATCATGTTGAACGGCAGGAGCGTGACGGAAGCCAGTTTCGAACTTGTGATGCCGGTCGAGGCATGACGGCGCCGCAGGGCTGCTCTGCTGCGCCGCAAAAACAATTTCTTGACTTTCCGAAGCAAACGGCCCATTTGCAGGTCAGCTTTCCCCTTCCGGCCGCCGCGTGAGCGCGCCCTGCGAAAAAATTGAGACGCGAAGAAGGGCAAGCGCGCAGCGAATGCGGGTCTACCAATGTAGGCCGGACGCGCTGGAAAGCTTTTTCAACACAAGTTCCCAATTCACGCGGGGTTCTTGACGCCAGAAGGCAGTCGGAACGCGAAGCTGCGTGCGCCGAATTCTTGTCCTTTTGGCGCCCCCGAAAGGTATGACTTTGACCAATTTCGAACAGCTTGGCCTCTCCAAGAACATCCTGAAGACCCTCGTCCAGCTCGGCTTCACCACCCCGACGCCGATCCAGGAGAAGGGCATTCCCGTCGTTCTCGAAGGCCGTGACCTGATCGGTCTCGCCCAGACCGGCACCGGCAAGACCGCTGCCTTCGGCCTGCCGATCATGGAAATGCTGATGACCAACGGCCAGCGTCCGCAGTCGCGTTCGACGCGTGTGCTCATCCTCGCCCCGACCCGCGAACTGGTGAACCAGATTGGCGACAATCTGCGAGCCTTCGGCCGCAAGCTGCCGCTGAAGATCGTCCAGGTGGTTGGCGGCGCCTCGATCAACAAGCAGCAGCAGCAGCTCCTGCCCGGCACAGATATTCTCGTCGCCACGCCCGGCCGCCTGATCGACCTGATCGAGCGCAATGCGGTAACGCTGCAGCATGTCAGCCACCTCGTGCTCGACGAAGCCGACCAGATGCTCGACCTCGGCTTCATCCACGCGCTGCGCCGCATCGCCAAGCTGGTACCGCCGAAGCGCCAGACGCTGCTGTTCTCGGCCACCATGCCGAAGCAGATCGCCGACCTCGCCGGCAACTACCTGACCGACCCGGTCAAGGTACAGGTGACGCCGCCCGGCCGCACCGCCGACAAGATCGAGCAGTACGTGCACTTCGCCCGCGGCCAGCAGCACAAGACCGAGCTCCTGAAGGAACAGCTCGCCGCCAATCCGGACGGCCGATCGATCGTCTTCCTGCGCACCAAGCACGGCGCGGAAAAGCTGATGAAGCACCTCGCTCTCACCGGCTTCTCGGTCGCATCCATCCACGGCAACAAGAGCCAGAACCAGCGCGAGAAAGCCCTGAAGGGCTTCCGCGACGGAGAGATCCAGACCCTGATCGCCACCGACGTCGCCGCGCGCGGCATCGACATCCCGGAAGTCAGCCACGTCTATAACTACGATCTGCCGGAAGTGCCGGATGCCTATGTCCACCGCATCGGCCGCACCGCGCGCGCCGGTCGCGGCGGCATCGCCATCGCCTTCTGCGGCCCGGACGAAGGCCAGCTCCTGCGCGATATCGAGCGCCTGATCGGTGTCGAGATTACGGTTGCCGGCGGCGAGCCGCATGCCACCCTGGAACGTCCCGTCCGCAACAGCGGCGGCCGTCGCGGCAATGGCGGTGGTAACAACCGCAATCATTCCAAGGGCTCGGGCGAGGCTCGCAAAGCCTCGAACGGAGGCAACCGCCAAGGCGAAGCCAAACGTGGGGACGGCGCCAAGCCGTCAGGTCCGCGTCGCGAACACACCCGCGGTGAGGGCGCCCGCCCGGGTCCGCGTCGCCGCAACCGCAACAAGGGCAATCGCCCTGCCGGCCAGGCCGCTTCAGGCGGAGCACGCTGAAAGCACAATCCGCCTCTTCTCCCCAGCGGGGAGAAGTACCGAGCGGATGCGAGGCGATGAGGGGGAGGCCGAAGGCCTTACCAGTGCGCAAGCGCCCCCTCATCCGGCCCTTCGGGCCACCTTCTTCCCGCTGGGGAGAAGAGAAACTCACCTCATCCGTTTTGCCGGTCGGAGGAAGGCGTCGTCCGAAGCAAGACGAACGAGAGTGTGGCGCGTTATCGGCAATTGATGGTGTCCCACTAACCGCCCGCCCCTTTCCGGTTTGTCAGATACACCCCAACCACCGCAATCACCGTCCCGATCATCATCAGCATGGTCAGGCTCTCGCCAAACACGATGGCCGCCTCCAGCGCCGCCAGCGGCGGGACCAGATAGATCAGCGAGGCGGCCTTCGACACGTCGCCACGGCGGATGAGATGGAGCAGTAGCAGGATCGCGCCCATCGAGATGCCGAGGACGGACCAGGCGAGCGTCGCCAGCATGCCGAGGCTCCATTCCATGTGCATGTCCTCGAGCAGCCAGGCCATCGGCAGGGTTACGATAACGGCGCCGAGATACTGCAGCGTCGCCACCGCGCGGATGTCCCCGTCCTTCAGGTGCTGTTTCTGGTAGATCGTGCCGTAGCTCACAAATGCCATTCCCACGACATTGACGGCGACCGCGAAGGCAGGAATGGCCGAAGCGTCGACCGCGAACACCTTCGGCAGAACCGCGATGGAAATCCCGACGAAGCCGAGCGCCAGCCCGGCTTTTTGCAGCAAGGACAATCGCTCGTTTATGAGAAAGGCTGCGGCAATTCCCGTCATCAGCGGCTGCAACCCGGCGATGATACCGGAGATACCGGCCGGCACCCCCTGCCCGATCGCCCACCACAACGCGCCGAGATAGAAACCGTGCAGGAAGAAGCCGGATATCACCGCGTGCACGATGGCGCGACGACTTCTCGGCCATATCACCCCGGACGCCCGGCACAACAGGAAGAACAGCACTGCCGCGACAGCGTAGCGGACCACAAGAAAGGTGAGCGGATCGGCATATTGAGCTGCGAATTTCGCCACGCCCCAGCCTGTCGACCAGAGAAAGACGAAGATGATGGGCGCAAGGCGGGTGAGTGACACGAACGGAGGGCTCCGGGCTGGGCGGGATGATCTCTCGGATCGCGTCTGCGGTAGAGGCCCAGCACGCCGAGGTCAAAGGAGTTTTGCTGATGGCAGCGGTGATTTTCGCTGATCCGCCCTCTGATCCCGCCACCGGGAGATCGCTCAAATTCTGTGCAAATGCATTCGTTTTGTCGAATAATGACATGAAGGCGGGACAGATTGACTCCGGTGGAGTGGCACCACCGCCCCCAAAACCGCCGAAACGTTAGCCTTCTGGCGCTTTTCCGCGCGGGTCACGGAGCAAATGAAAATCTTCTCCCGGAACTGCGCACACTTCTTGCATTGCGATGAGCGTTGTACTCAAATGACAATAAAAGGGGGACGGCGCCATTGGCATTTGATGAAATGATGACCGCGGAAGGCAACCCGCGGGACCCTTATAAGACTTATTTCGAGTGGTATTCCGGACAGGACCCGGCTCATCTGATTGCCAAGTCCCGGGATGCAGAAAATATCTTCCGGAAAACCGGTATCACCTTCGCAGTCTACGGCCACGCCGACAGTTCCGAAAAACTGATCCCCTTCGACATCATCCCCCGCATTATCTCGGCCAGCGAATGGCGACGCCTCGCCCAGGGGATCGAGCAGCGGGTCCTCGCCCTCAATGCCTTCCTCCACGACATCTACCACAAGCAGGAGATCATCCGCGCCGGCCGCATCCCGCGCCAGCTGATCGAGAAGAACGACGCCTTCCTGCCCGAGATGATCGGCTTCCGGCCGCCGGGTGGCGTCTATACCCATATCGTCGGCACGGACATCGTGCGCACCGGCGAGAACCAGTTCTACGTGCTGGAGGACAATGCCCGCACGCCTTCCGGCGTCTCCTACATGCTGGAAAACCGCGAAACCATGATGCAGATGTTTCCGGAGCTCTTCCAGCTCAACAAGGTGCAGCGCGTCGAGGACTATCCGGATCTCTTGCGCCAGTCGCTCGCCTCGCTGGCGCCGCCCGGCTGCAAGGGCAAGCCGCGGATCGCGGTGCTGACCCCGGGCATCTACAACTCCGCCTATTACGAGCACTCTTTCCTCGCCGACATGATGGGCGTGGAGCTGGTCGAGGGTTCCGACCTCCGGGTCGTCGACGGCAAGGTGAAGATGCGTACCACGCGCGGCTACGAGCCGATCGACGTCCTCTACCGGCGCGTCGATGACGATTTCCTCGATCCACTCACCTTCCGGCCGGATTCGGCCCTCGGCGTGCCCGGCATCATGGACGTCTACCGCGCCGGCAACATCACCATCGCCAACGCGCCCGGCACCGGCATTTCCGACGACAAGGCCATCTATTCCTACATGCCGGAGATCGTCGAGTTCTACACCGGCCGCAAGGCGATCCTCGAAAACGTGCCGACCTGGCGCTGCTCGGAAGCAGAGAGCCTGAAGTACGTGCTCGAACACCTTGAGGAACTGGTGGTCAAGGAAGTGCACGGCTCCGGCGGCTACGGCATGCTGGTCGGCCCAACGGCCACCAAAAAGGAACGCATGGAGTTCGCCGCCAAGCTGAAGACCCGGCCGGGCAACTATATCGCCCAGCCGACCCTGTCGCTCTCCACCGTGCCGATCCTCGTCAACAAGGGCATCGCCCCCCGCCACGTCGATCTCCGCCCCTATGTGCTGGTCTCCGACCAGGTGCGCATCATTCCCGGCGGCCTCACCCGCGTCGCCCTCAAGCAGGGCTCCCTCGTCGTCAACTCCTCGCAAGGAGGAGGCACGAAGGACACCTGGGTACTGGAGGACTGAAGCGATGGTGATGCTGGGAAGAACCGCAAACGGCCTCTACTGGATGTTCCGCTACATCGAGCGGGCCGAAAATATTGCCCGCCTGGTCGACGCTGGCCTCAGGATGTCGCTCACCCGCTCGACCGACTCCGGTGACGACTGGGACGGCGTGCTGCAAAGCGCCGGCGTGCGCGAAAGCTTCCGCGACGATACCGGCTCGGTGTCGTCGGCGGACGCCATCGACTACCTCATGCGCGACCGGTCAAACCCCTCGAGCGTGATGTCCTGCGTCGAGGCCGCCCGCAACAATGCCCGCATGGTGCGCACGGCGCTGACCCGCGAGACCTGGGAAGCCGTCAATGAGTGCTGGATCGAGCTCAAGCAGATGCTCGGCCGCAAGCTGAAATCCGCCGATCTGCCCGAGGTGATCGACACCATCAAACGCCGTGCCGGTCTGATCCGCGGCGCCTTCCACGGTTCGATGCTGAGGAACGAGATCTACAACTTCGCCCGCATCGGCACCTTTATCGAGCGCGCCGACAACACCAGCCGCATCCTCGACGTGAAATACTACGTCCTGCTTCCGGCCATCAGCGAGGTGGGCAGTTCGCTCGACAACATGCAGTGGGAGTCGATCCTGCGCTCGGTCTCCGCCCACCGCTCCTATCGCTGGGTCTACGACGGCGAGTATCGACCGGCCAACATCGCCGACTTCCTGATCCTCAACGGTCAGATGCCGCGTTCGCTTGCCTATTCCTACGAGAAGATCGTTGCGAATCTGGGCTATATCGCCAAGGATTACGGCGAGCGGATCGCCGCCCACGACACGGCCGATTCCAACCGCCAATTGCTGCAGTCCACCACGATCGGCGAAATCATGGACCAGGGCCTGCACGAGTTCCTTGAGGATTTCATCGCCCGCAACAACCGGCTGGGGGCGGAAATCACCGAAGGCTACCGCTTCTACAGTTGAGCCCGCGAGGAACGAGCATGCGGTTGAAGATCACCCACACCACCGAATACCGCTACGACGCCCCGGTCAGCTATTCGCTGCAGCGCCTGCGTCTCACGCCCTGCCCAGGACCTACCCAGGACGTCATGAGCTGGAACATTGCCGTCGACGGCGCCAATGTCGAAGCGGGCTTCGACGACCAGTTCGGCAACCACGTGCACCTCGTCTCGACCGAGGGCGAGAGCCATACGGTCCACGTGGTGGCAAGCGGCGAGGTCGAAACCCGCGACAAGGCGGGCGTCTTCGGTCCGCATCAGGGCTTCGTGCCGCTCTGGCTCTTCCTGCGCGACACGCCGCGAACCAGACCCGGCAAGCTGGTCCGCGACCTTGTGCGCAGCCTGCCGCAGAACGACGACCTCGCGCGCATGCATGCCCTGATGAAGGTGGTCCACGAGACGGTTGCCTACCAGCCGGGCTCGACCGGCCCGGAAACCACAGCCGAGCAGGCGCTGGAAGCCGGCAAGGGCGTGTGCCAGGACCATGCCCACATCATGATCTCCGCCGCCCGCTCGCTCGACGTTCCGGCCCGCTACGTCTCCGGCTATCTGCTGATGGAGGGCGTGGAGGAACAGCCGGCGAGCCATGCCTGGGCGGAGGTACACCTGCCCGGCCTCGGCTGGGTCGGTTTCGACGCGGCGAACAATATCTGTCCCGACGAACGCTACGTGCGGCTGGCGTCCGGTCTCTGCTACGCCGACGCCGCGCCGATTTCCGGCATGCGCATCGGGTTGGCCGGCGAGGATCTGGCCATCAAGGTCGTCGTCACGCCGCAGGAACAGAGCCAGTCGCAAAGCCAGAGCTGATCGTTGCTGAAGGGCGAAACGCCCCGCACCGCGCAAGCCCGGCGCCATCCTGCCCGGTTAGGCTGAGGGCGAAAGGATGCGCCATGCTGTTCGGAAAGTCGCTGTTCCAGTCCGTCGTCGACCGGCTGGTTGCCGAAGCGCCGGAACCGGAGGAAACCAAGGCCCCGCCGTCGGCCGGTGCGCCGCGGGGCATGGCCGCGAGCTTCCTCGCCGGGGCAACGAAGGTGGAAGACACCGATGAGACGGCGACCGGGTTCGATCCCTATCTCGAAACCGCACGGACCGCCCCTCCTCTTCCGCCGAAGCCGGTCGAACCGGAAAAGCCTCCGATGCCGCCCTATCTGAAGCGGCTGAGCGAAGCGGAAATCGCCGAGGATCTGGGAATTGCTCCCGGCGACGATGCCGAGCGTCTGGCCGACCGTCGCCGCGCCTTCGCACTGCTCAATCATCCCGACAGAGTGGCGCAGGATTATCGAGCCCAGGCGACCGTACGCATGACGATCGCCAACGCGCTCATCGACGACGCCCTGCAGCGCCTTCACCGTTCGACGTCCGCCGGATTTGTCCGGCGGCGTCAGTCGTAGAGCTTGATCAGCAGGCTGTTCAGCAGATCGCGCGCCTCGCGCCCGCCGAGACGCTCGATGATGCGATCCTCGTGCTCGCGCACGATCGGCCGGATTTCATCGAGATAGTCCAGGCCGGCCGGCGTGATGAACAGCGACTGCACCCGACGGTCGGATTCCGACTTGCGCCGTTCGGCGAGCCCCTTCTGCTCCAGTCCGTCGATGATCGCCACGAAATTGGCGCGCTGGATGCCGAGCGCCTCGGCGACCTCGCTCTGCTTCAGGCCCGGATTTTTGGACAGCAGCAGCAGGACCGCAAAATCGGTCGGCCGCAATCCCTTGGCGGCGAAGGTCTCGTTGAAATCCTGATAAACCGCAAGCTGCGCACGGCGAAGACGAAAACCGACTGCCTCGGCCATGGCCGAGAAATCGATTTTTGTACGCGGCGGCGCCTCTAGAATGTCGTCATCATGCATCATCATTTTCTTCGTGCCCCCATTTTGCGAGACCCGCTCCCCAACGAAATCTCCAAATGCTGCCGGAGCCTACAGTACGCAGCTACCAGAACAAGGCGTAAGCGCAAGGATTGTTCAAAAAAATACATTTTTTGCAACATACGAAACACATCGGAAATACTTTGGAAGCATGCTACATATTGTGAATGGCCCGTTTTCCAGACCGTGAGCGAAACCCATCCAATTTTCACGTTGATGCGGAACACGGTCTGCGCTATGAACCCCACGCGGCTCAAAAACGCCGCCAGCGCACCCGTAGCTCAGCTGGATAGAGTGTTGGATTCCGATTCCAAAGGTCGCAGGTTCGAATCCTGCCGGGTGCGCCACCGAACTGCTTGATGTAATTGACATTTCAGTCTTTGCTTGTCCTCTTATGTGCTGGAAATAAGCTAGCTCAGTCCTAGCTCAGTAGCGCATGCCGTTCGAAATTTCTCAATGATTTCAATGTAGCGTTCCGTGGCCCGGACGCGGAGCCAGCACAGTTTCAGCGCAGTGCTCCGACCGAAGTAACTCCGTTGGAGCCCAAGTTATGTTGCAGCGTACCCCCGAACCGCCAAACGCCACTTTCACGCTTTTCCAGCGTGAAGGCACTCGCAACNNNNTGGCCTGACCCCATAGGGTGGTCCGGTTTCAATCTTAGTTCATGATCGGCCTTGGGGCTATTGCCTGGGCAGATGACGGTGCTGCTCCGCTTGCTGGCGCAGGCCAGATGATGGCCTCGGGTGCCGG